>OZSS01000022.1_pt1 | contig 70441 bp, 70 predicted proteins | sample 1779911 | NCBI WGS metagenome assembly OZSS01 (sample SAMEA2603589, study PRJEB24840) | metagenome | biome: Water; feature: Photic zone; material: Seawater sample | place: Mediterranean Sea | collected 2013-11-12 | depth 10 m
ATTTAACTTTCTCACATAGCCCTTCAAATTTATAAAGCTGTAGGTAATTTATGCGGTAACTTAAAGAAAACGTTAACTTTATAAAGATTCTGTTACAAAATTGAAAATTTAATGAAAAATTACACTGTTTAGATTCGATGCGTATTGAATCACAGCTTACTTAAATTTCTAATAGTTATATTGATGAATCAAAAAAAATATAAGTCTATTTGGTTATCAGACATACATTTGGGTACCAAGGGTTGTCAAGCAGAAAGACTACTTGATTTTCTTTACAAACATTCCTGCGAAGAACTATATCTGGTTGGAGACATCATTGACGGTTGGCGAATGGAACAATCTCTTTTTTGGCCCCAAGCACACACCAATGTTCTAAGGCGTTTTCTGTCTTATGCTAAAGATGGCACAAATGTAAATTACATCACTGGAAATCATGACGAGTTTCTTAGAGCATATTCGCCTATCCTACTAGGAAATGTAAAAGTTACTAATCGAGATACTTATACCTCTATAAGTGGAAAAAAATACCTTGTCATCCATGGTGATCAATTTGATTTAGTTACGAAATACAGTAAATGGATTTCTAAATTAGGAAGCTGGGCTTATGAACTCTTGATGGCGATTAATAGTGTAGTAAATTTTTTCAGAAAAAATTTCAATCTTGGATACTGGTCCTTCTCAGCATACATAAAACACAAAGTTAAATCAGCAGTAAATTTTATAAGCGATTTTGAAAGTACTTTAGCCTTTGCATGTAAGAAAGAAGGATTTGATGGTGTAATTTGCGGGCATATTCATTCAGCTGCGAATGAAATGATAGATGAAATACATTATTTAAACTGTGGCGACTGGGTTGAGTCTTGTACTGCATTGGTAGAAGACTATGAGGGTCGTTTTCACATAATTGATTACTCTAAATTTACAAAAGATCAAAATTATCTAGAAGATAAGGTTGCATGAAAATTCTTTTGGTCACGGACGCTTGGAAACCTCAAGTTAATGGCGTAGTTACTACATTAGAAAATTTAGTAAGGAAACTATCGATAAAACATGATGTGAAAATCATTGAGCCAAATAATTTTGTTTCTGTTCCTATACCTTTTTATAAGGAAATAAAACTTTCACTGAATGTTTTTAAAATTAAAAAAATAATTAACGACTTTCGTCCAGATTTAATTCATATTGCAACTGAGGGTCCGCTTGGGCTTTATGCAAGAAAAGTGTGTTTGATGAAAAAAATAAAATTTTCGTCTTCCTACCATACAAACTATCCTTTATATCTAAAAAAAATGCTGGGTATTCCAGTTCAGTTTACAAATAGATTTGAAAGATGGTTTCACAATGCAGCTTGTGTGACCTTTGTAAATACACCATCTCACAAAAAAGAACTGGAAGAGATTGGAATTAAGAAATTAGCTTTATGGTCAAGGGGCATTGATGAAAACATTTTTTTTCCCACTCCAAATGATAGCAATAATAGTTACTATCTATATGTTGGCAGAGTATCTAAAGAAAAAAATTTAGAGTCTTTCCTGAGTTTAGAACTGGACAAGAAGAAGGTCGTTGTAGGCGATGGGCCTAGTTTGAAAAGTCTTAAAAAAAAATACCCAGATGTAGAATTTCTTGGCTATAAATTTGGCAGAGAGCTTGCTGAAATTTACTCAAATGCATGTGTTAAGGTTTTCCCTTCTCGGACTGATACCTTTGGAATAGTGATAATAGAAGCAAATGCTTGTGGAACACCAGTGGCAGGATATCCAGTAACCGGACCAATTGATGTTGTTAAGAATGGCGAAAATGGTTATTTGAATAAAGATTTACATCAAGCAATAAAGCAAGCACAAAAAATCGATCCTAAATCGTGTATTGCATATTCAAAAAAATATTCTTGGGATGAAGTTGCAAGCAATTTTATTTCTTCGGTAACAACTGCATACTTATGAAAATTAACGTTATTGGCGCAGGATATGTTGGTTTGGTAACTGCAGCATGTTTTGCCCACTCAGGACATGAGGTTAAATGTTATGACATAGATAAGGATAAGATTGATCTTCTAAAAAAAGGCAAAACTAATATTTATGAGCCTCAGCTCGAATCTTTGCTAAAAGAAAATTTAGAAAAAAGTCGATTGAGTTTTTCAGATAATTTAAATGATATTTCCGCTTTTTCAAATATCTTTTTTATTTGTGTCGGCACACCACCCAGAGGTTCTGGTGAAGCAAACTTACTAGCTCTCTACAAATCAATTTTTTCTATTTCTGAAAATACAAAAGATGCTTTTTTCATTATTAAATCTACTGTTCCTCCTGGTACATGTGAAGAATTATCAGCAATGATTGATTCGTCAAAGAATATCAATATTTCAATGTGCCCAGAATTTTTAAGAGAAGGCACTGCAGTAAAGGATTTCTTAAAACCTGACAGAATAGTCATTGGTAAAAATCCTGATATCTCAGATGATTTTTTTCTAACTATTTTTTCTCCTTTCATAAGAGAAAATAAATCCATCATTTTTATGGATACACTTTCGGCAGAGTTGACTAAATATGCTTCAAATTCTTTTTTGGCCACTAAAATAAGTTTTATGAATGAGCTTTCAATTTATGCCGACTTGAAGGGAGCTGATATTGAGAAAGTAAGAATGGGTATAGGACTTGATAAAAGGATAGGCTATGAATACCTATATCCCGGATTGGGATTTGGTGGCTCATGTTTTCCTAAAGATATCAGAGCGTTAATTGATAATGCTAATGATGCAAATCTAGATCTGAAACTATTAAAATCTGTAATTGAGATTAATGATTTCCAGGTAGACATTTTTACTAAAAAGATTACAGAATATTTCAAATCTGATGATTTGTCTGATTTTACTCTTTCTATATGGGGTGTATCCTTCAAACCTAATACAGACGATATTCGTTTCGCTCCTGCAATTAAATTGATTAAAAATCTTCTTAACAAAGGAGCGCTTGTTAAAGCTTATGACCCTAAGGCCCTTGATAATTTAAGAGAAACTATTCAGCATAAAAATTTGTCTTTTTGTCAGAATCCCTTCGATGCAGCCAAGGAATCAAACGCATTGATTATCGCTACTGAATGGAAGGAATTTTTTAACATTAACTTGGAAGAGTTAAAAACTTATTTAAAAAATGCTGTTATTTTCGATGGAAGGAATATCTACGATCCTAATCTTCTGTCTGAGAAAGGATTTGATTACATATGTATTGGCAGGCCTACTAAAATTAATGACACAAAAGAGTTTTCCAATTCTTTGAATGTCGTAAAATGATGAAATCTTTAAAAAAGGTCCTATTTTTTGAGTCTTAGAGCATTGTGGTGCCCCTGCTAGGAATCGAACCTAGAGCTGCCACTTAGGAGGCGGCCGTTTTATCCAATTAAACTACAAGGGCTTCAGAGAATAGTAGGATTATCTTCACCTTCGTAAATTTCTGCAGGATCAAATAATTTTTCTGTTTCAATGAATTTAAGATTTTTTTTGTCTTCAAGAACTCGGTAAAAACAAGACTTGTAACCTACGTGACAACTGGCTCCAGAGCCGGCGACATTTACTCTAAAAATCATACAATCTTGATCATCGTCAACTAAGATTTTGACAATAGATTGTTTGAGGCCGCTAATTTCACCTTTTTTCCATAACTTTTGTCTACTTCTGCTCCAATAGTGCGCCTCTTTGGACTCTATTGACTTGATTAATGCTTCCGAATTCATGTAACCGTGCATCAAGATGTCACCAGATGAATCTTCAACTGTAATAACCGGAATAAGACCATTTTCGTCGAATTTAGGTGTGAAACACTTTCCTTCTTCTACCTCTTCTATACTTATTCTCTTTCCAAATTCATCTGTCATTAGAAATTCCTACTTATATAATTTGGCTATAATAGTCGATATTAATATATATGTTAACGATACAAGGCCTATCTTACGCTTATTCAGATAGATTTTTGTTCAAAAATCTTTCATTTCATTTAAACCCAGGCGAAGTAATTAGAATTTCAGGAGCTAATGGTTCTGGAAAAACAACTTTAATTAAAATTTTAACTGGAATTTTGAAAAATTATGAAGGCAAAATTTTATTAGATGAGAGTAAAAATGAATCTTTAAAGAACTTGTCGAACGAAATTTTCTACATGGGTCATAAAAATGCTCTTAAAGAAAATTTAACAGTCCAAGAAAACCTGCAACATGACTTTAGGTTATTAAATTCCGATAAAAAAGAATTAGAAAGTTATTTAGAAAAATTAAATTTAAAAGAGTTTTTATTAGCTAAAGTATCTGAACTATCGGAAGGGCAAAAAAGAAAAATTATTTTAGCCTGTTGTCTGGCTTCGAATAGTTCGATTTATCTTTTAGACGAGCCTTTTATAAATCTTGATACAGAATCTCAAGAAATAATTATGGAAGCTATAGATTCTAAAATTCTTAATGGGGCTTCGATTATTTTTACTTCTCATGATCAAAATATAAATAATAGCGTTGAGCTCAACCTCAATGATTACAAGTCATGAATTTCATAAAAACTTTTTTTTCTAGAGAAATATTGGTCTATTCTAAAAAGTCTTCGAATATAATTAGTCCAATAGTTTTTTTTCTAATTTGCATTACTTTTTTTCCTCTAGCTGTTTCAAATGATCCCAGTCAACTCTCAAAGTTTGCTCCAGGAATAATCTGGATCTGTATCTTGTTGTCTGGAATGTTGTCCGTTCAAACTATCTTTAAAGAGGACTTTGATGATGGTTCATTGGATCTTTTTTACGCAAAAGATTTTTCGATATTACAAATTGTATTGATCAAGATAATTGTGAATTGGTTATTCTCAGCGCTTCCTTTAATTATCTTGTCATCGTCAATGGTCTTTCTATTATATTTTCCACTGTCAAATCTTTTGAATCTTTTGAGTTCTTTGCTTATTGGCACAATAATAATCTCTTTCTTTGGCGCATTGGCTGGCGCATTGTCTTTAGGCAAAAATTCAATTTTAGCTTCAGCAATTATGTTGCCTCTAAGTCTACCGGTGTTGATTCTCGGTTCCAGCGCTTCTACTTATTCAAGTGAAAACATCGGTTTTTTTCTGCTTTTACTTTTAAGTTTATTGTTTCTAACCATTCCAATTATTTCCTTAGCTTGTATGGGGGCTATAAGGCTGCACTATGAATAGTACTCTAAGTACAGTTAAATCTTTTTATCACAAGCTTGGCTCTTTCCCATGGTTTTATAAGTTTTCTAGTAAACTTATACCAATAGCATTCATTTTAGGATTTCCTATTTTTTTCTTGGGGTTAATTTGGGGAATTTATTTTTCACCTACAGATGTCACTCAAGGCGAAATTTATCGCATAATTTATTTACATGTTCCTGCAGCATCAGTTGCACAAACTGTTTATTTTGCGATGGCAATTGCTGGATTTGTCTATGTGGTTTGGAAAATGAAAATGGCAGGGTTGTTTATCTATGCTATGGCTCCAATAGGCGCCTCGTTTACAATTCTTGCCCTTATTTCCGGAGCTATTTGGGGTCAACCAACATGGGGGACTTGGTGGATATGGGACGCTAGATTAACTTCAACTTTGGTTTTGCTCTTATTTTATTTAGTAATTATTGGACTGTATTCATCCTTTGATAATAAAAAATCAGCCGATCAAGCTGTCTCTATACTAACTATGGTAGGGGCAATTAATTTGCCTATAATTAAAAAATCTGTTGACTGGTGGAATACACTGCATCAACCCGCAACAATTAAAGTTTTCTCAGAGTCTTCTATAGCTAACGAAATGTTATACCCACTTCTAATATGTATTTTTTCTTTTTATATCTTAGTTTTTTTGTTTGGATTAATGGCAATGAGAGCTGAAATAGCAAAGAGGGAACTAAACAAAAGTTGGTTTAAAAATCTTATTCTTGGTAATGATTGATCTAATTAATATTTCTACGCACCTCTCGATAGTTTTAGGATTAACTTTTTTAATTATTTTAATTAACTTAGTTATACCTTTTAGGAAATTGAAGCGAATCAAAAAGCAAGTGAAGAAAATTGAAAGCGCATAGAAAAAATAGAATCTACATAATTCTATTCGTTGGGGTCTCGATCCTTATATCTCTATTACTTGTAATGTCAGCATTACAAGAGAACATTAATTTATTTTATTCTCCAACCGATTTAAAAAATAACCCTCCTTCTTCAGATCGATCCATTAGAGCAGGGGGCTTAGTTAAAGAAAAATCTCTTTTGAGAAATACCGACTCTCTAGAGATTTACTTTGAAATAACTGATCTGAAAAATACAATCGCAGTAACATATAATGGATTGCTCCCCGATTTATTCAAAGAGAACAAAGGTGTCGTTGCAACTGGTTATTTTTTTGTAGACAAAAATGAGTTTCAAGCCTACGAAATATTAGCTAAGCATGATGAAAATTATGTACCGAAAGAAGTTGAAAAAGCTCTAGAGTAACCATGTTCCCAGAAATAGGAAATATTCTTTTAATTTTGGCTTTTACGCTTTCATCGGTTTGCTTTTTAAGTACTTCCTATTCGTATTACTCTGACACTAAATTTTATGACCTTCAGAAAAGTGCTTACATAATTTTCTTTTTACTCTTTGTGAGCTTCTTATTACTCGAGTTCGCTTTTCTAACCGATGATTTTAGCGTTTTATACGTAGCAAATAATTCCAATCCAAATTTACCAGATTACTATAAGTTTTCTGCTCTTTGGGGAGGACATGAAGGTTCTCTCCTTTTATTTGTTTTGATTCTCAGTTTTTGGATGATTGCATTTAGCTTTATGAATAATTATTCAAAAATTAAAGATAAGAATATTGTTCTTTCTTTTTTTCATCTAATCCTTTCTTGCTTATTAGGATTTATAATTTTTTCCTCTAATCCTTTTGAGAGATTATTACCAATACCGTCACTATCCGGCACTGATCTAAATCCACTTTTGCAAGATTTTGCTTTTACTATTCATCCCCCAATGCTCTATTTAGGATATGCAGGTTTAGTCGTGCCTTTTTCTATAGCTTTAGGTAGATGTTTAAACGTCAAAGAAGGATGGACCTCAAAAATAAGAAATTGGACTGTTTTTTCCTGGTCATTTTTAACCCTAGGAATAGCGTTGGGAAGCTGGTGGGCTTATTATGAATTGGGTTGGGGCGGTTGGTGGTTTTGGGATCCCGTTGAAAATTCTTCATTAGTACCTTGGCTGTTAGCTACTGCTTTATTCCATTCAGCAATTGTAAGTAACTCAAGAAAAATTTTTAATAATTGGACAATTTTGCTTTCAATTCTATGTATTGTTGGATGTTTTATTGGCATGTTTTTAGTTCGCTCAGGTATTCTTACTTCTGTTCACTCTTTTGCTTTAGATCCTGAGCGTGGATTGATTCTGCTGCTGCTAACTTTTGGAATTACTCTTTATTCTTTTTATGTATTTTTTAGATCGGATGTTAATGATGAAAATACTATTAATTATTCTTTAATTTCAAAAGAATATTTCTTGTTAATAAATAATTTATTTTTAGTGATTTTGGCAGCAATAATTTTATTTGGGACAATCTATCCAATTTTTTACGAGATTTTTAGTGATGGAAAAAATATCAGCGTAGGAGCTCCTTATTTTAACTTAGTGACAGTTCCCATTGCTTTCTTTTTAGCCTTCTTTCAAGGCTATGGAGTCTTAACTAAGTGGCAAGAATCTCCTTTAGAATTAAAACCTTTTTTGATTATTCTTCTTTCTCTTTTTGGCCTGTCGATCTTTTTTTCTTATTTAATATTTAATGATCTTAGTTTGTTCAATCTTGCAGGAATAATCATGTTGAGTCTTATTTTAGCCGGTGTTTTTCTTTCTGCTTTCAGAAATTTTAGTAAAGGAAAACTTTTCTTTAATTCCTTCGGTATGAATCTAGCTCATTTTGGAATCGCAGTAACTATTTTAGGAATAGGTGTGGTCTCAAGTCATTCTGACTCAAAAGAAGTTATTTTAGACATTGGTGAAAGCGTTAAATTGAATAATTATGAATTTACCCTGTTAGAAGAAGGCACCAGAAAAGAGTCTAATTTCTTCTCTCAGATTGCTCACTTTGAAGTAGAAAATTTAGCTAGTGGTGAAACATTTAATTTAAAGCCTGAAAAAGCTTTTTATCCTGCTTCAAAAAGCGTTATGACTGAATCTGCCATTTCAATAAATTTAAAGGAAGATGTTTATATCAGTTTAAGCGAGCGCTTAGATACTGGCGAGTGGATTGCAAAGATACAAACAAAGCCTTTTATAAGATTTATTTGGCTGGGAGCGTTATTAATGTCTTTGGGAGGAGTTTTTGCATTTACTAGAAGGGTTTTAATTAGATGAATAAAACTTACTTAATCAGTATTCCTTTAATTTTTATTTTGTTTATTTCGGGCATTTTTCTTTTAAATTTGAATTATGAAGAAAAAGAATCGTTGATTGTTTCTGACATCCCTTTATTTGAACTTCAAACTTTACAAAAAAGAAAAATTGACCAAAATATTTTTGAAGAAGGTGAATTTAAGTTAATTAACGTATGGGCAACCTGGTGTATTAATTGCAAATTAGAGCATGGTTTTCTAATGAATCTTAAAAACCAAGATATAAAAATTATCGGCCTTAATTACAAAGATGATTTAGAAAAAGCAAAAAAATGGTTGATCCAATTTGGTAATCCTTATTATGAGAATGTTTTCGATCCGTTAGGAGATTTAGGGTTTGAGTTAGGTGTCGCAGGAGCACCCGAAACCTATTTAGTGAGTAAAAAAAATAAGATTTTGGTTAAACACGTTGGCATTATGAATGACAAGATTTGGTTTGATAAATTTCAATCTTTTTTAAATGATTAGAGTAATCTGGTTTTTAATTTTTTTCCATTCACTATCTTTTGGTGAAATAGAACTTTATAAATTTGATTCGACAGAAGAGCAAAATTTGTTCAATAAATTAACTTATGAAATTGGATGTCCTTTATGCGAGGGCTCTAATGTCAGTGGCTCCTCATCACCAATTGCTTTAGATATAAAACAATTCATTTACGATGAAATCAGAAGCGGTACAACAGAATCAATTATCAAAGAAAAAGTGTCTGGAAAATTTGGCGACGAAGTTTTATTTTCTCCTCCAAGAAATGCATCAACATTTCTACTTTATTTTTTCCCAATTATTTTAATAATTTTCTCAATGATTTTGCTATCGAGGCTAAGAAAGTAAATGAATATTTCCCTTAGTCTTATTACTGCAATTTGTAGTTGTCTAATCATTTATTTTATTTTTTTCGGAAATATAAATTTTAAAACCTTAGAGTTTAAAAGTTTTTATGAGAGGTTAGATCATGAAAATCCTCACAATGAACTGCAGAGTAAGTTAGATAACCTATTAAATTTAGACTTATCATCAGAGCAGATTTATTTGCTAGCTTCAGACTTAATGTCTAATCAACACTATGAAGAAGCTTCAAAAGTTTTCTCATTATTTATAAGCAAGTTTCCTAATCTACTAGATTCTGACATCTACGCTAGATATGCAGAGTCGTTATATTTAAAAAATAATAAGACATTTAACGAAAATATAATTTTAGCAATTAATAATGCTTTATTTTTGGACCCATCTAACTATAAAGCTCTCACTTTGAATGGATTAAATCTTTACGGTAAGCAAAACTTTAAACAAGCTCTTAATAATTGGGCGATAGCTCTAGATAATGTGGAGTCAGAAGATGAAAAAAAAGCATTAATAATTGTTATGAACGCGGCAATAAAACAGCTGGAACAATAATTTTTGCATGATTGATTTGTAGAAATCGTATAAAATAAGACTTTCATATAAATATGAGGTTAAAAAACATTAGCCTATCTGGTTTTAAATCCTTCGTTGATCCAACGAAGATTTCCTTCCCCAGCGAAATGTCAGGAGTTGTTGGCCCAAACGGATGCGGTAAATCAAATATTATTGATGCCGTTCGATGGGTGATGGGGGAGATATCTGCTAAAAATTTAAGAGGAGACTCAATGGCAGACATTATCTTCAACGGATCCTCCTCAAGAGCACCTTCTGCAAGAGCCTCCGTCGAATTATTGTTTGATAATGGAGATGGTCGAATTGGTGGCGAGTTTTCATCCTATTCAGAAATTAGCGTCAAAAGAACTGTAGATATAGATGGTAAATCTACTTATTACTTAAATAATTCTGAGTGTAGAAGAAAAGATATTACCGATATTTTTCTTGGAACTGGATTGGGCCCAAGAAGTTATGCTGTCATAGAGCAAGAAATGGCTACTAAATTGATTAGTTCAAAGCCTGAAGAACTAAGAGCCTACATTGAAGAAGTTGCCGGTATCTCAGTTTACAAAGAAAGGAGAAAAGAAACAGAATCCAGAATTAAAAGAACGAAAGAAAATTTAAACAGAGTTTCAGACATAAGTGACGAAATTGATCGTCAATTATTAAAACTCAAGCAGCAAGTGAAATCAGCAGAGAGATACAACGACTTGAAAGTAAAGGAACAGAAATTGAATTCAATGTTGAAAGCTTTTAACTGGCAAGAGAAAAATGAAGCTGCTGCCAAACTAAACATTTCGATTAAGGAAACAGATTTGGAAATTGAAAAAATAAATTCTAAAAAACAAGAAATTCAAACCAAAATTGATAAATCAAAAGTAAGGCAAGATGAAATTCAGACGGAAATAAATAAAGCGCAAGAGGAGTTTTACTCTAGTGGAGCAAAACTTTCTAAATCTGAACAAGAATTAATTTTTCAAAAAAATAAAAAAAACGAGTTGGCCATTCAAAAAGAAAATCTTGAAAATGAATTAAAAACTTTTACCGGTCAAAAAGACGTTAATAGTAAAGCTCTAGATGAGCTTAGACTAGATCTAAAAGAAAAGGAGCCACTGCTTGAAAGAATGGATGCTTCCATTTCTGAGATAGATGGAGCTTTGTCTCCAATATTTTTGTCTAAGCAGATCCTCCTAGAGTTAGAGGATGTAAAAACAAATTTGGCTACCCACAAAAATAATTTTTCTAAATTTAGCGCAGATTCCTTAGATCAAATTTACTCTTCAATAATTAAATTCGACGATAAAATGAAAAAGTTAGTTGATGCAATTGAAAATCAAACTTCAGAACAAGAAGAAAAATTTGTTGTGCAAAAAGACAAATTGTTAAGTCTCAGCTCCGAAATAACTAATTTAAAAGTAAGAATCGCTCAGGTGACAGGTGATCAAGATTCTATGAACAAAGAAGAAGAAATGAAAAGAAGGCTTTTAATTAATACGCAAAAAGAAATCGAATCTTTGGAAGTACCCATTAAAACCCTCGAGGTGGAAATTAAACCTCTTTTAGAGTCAAGAAGTAATGTTGAGGATTCTTTAATGGAAATTAGAAACGAATTCTCAGAGTTGTCTGAAGAAATTAGATCTCTAGAAAGAGCTTCTCATGATTGTGATTTAAATGCTGAGAAAATCAGACAAGACTCTCAAGACTCAAAAATTAATAGACAAGGTTATCTTTCTGAGGCAGAAATATATCTGAAACAACTAGAAAAAGACGGTCATGATATTAAAGCTTTACTTAACGAAATTACCACAGAAGATACTGAAGAAAACTATATTGAACAAATTACAAAAGTTGAACATTCTATTGAGAGGATTGGCCCAATTAATTTAGCAGCGACAGAAGAATATAAACTTGAAGAAGAAAGAAAAAAAGAAATAGATAATCAAACTGAAGAATTAGAGAGTGCGTTAAAAACTTTAGAGAATGCAATAAGAAAAATTGATCAGGAGTCTAAAACTTTATTCAAAGATACATATGACAGTTTAAACATCAAAATTGGAGAACTTTTTCCTAAACTTTTTGGTGGCGGCCATGCTCAATTAGAAACTACTTCAGACGACATTTTAGATACTGGAATTGTCTTCAAAGCGATGCCTCCCGGTAAAAAAAATGTAAATGTGTCACAACTTTCTGGAGGTGAAAAAGCTCTCTCATCCATAGCTTTAGTGTTTTCTTTCTTTTCTTTAAACCCGGCTCCTTTTTGTATTCTCGACGAAATAGATGCACCTTTAGATGACTTCAATACTTCGAGATTTATTTCGATGGTTGAAGAAATGTCAGATAGAGTTCAATTTATATTTGTGACTCATAACAAAATTTCTATGGAAAAAAGTAAGCATTTAATCGGTGTTACAATGCAAGAACCCGGCGTATCTAGACTAGTTACAGTAGATATTGATGAAGCTATCAAAATGGCAACAGTTTAATGAGCATAAATGAAATTATAATTTTATTGTTAGGGATCATAATTTCTATTACTTTGTTGTTAATGTTCAGAAGACTTTTTTTTGGAAAAAAATCTTCGATAGAATTAAATAAAAAAGTTAATTCCAGAGAGTTATTTGAACCTGTTCAGGCATCAGAAGATGAAATTATGGAAAATCAAACACCCATTAATGAAGAAATATTGGACGATTATGATGAATCCATAGAATCAGATAATTATGATTCAGTTTTTAAATCAAATGAGAAGACAGATTTAATAACAATTCATCTTGAAGCTGAGGAGAATGTTTTTGAGTATGAGCCGCTCATTCACTTTTTAAAAAATTCAGACTTTGATTTTTCAGATGAAGGTGGATGGTTCAAAATTAATTTAGATGAGGAAAATAATTTTCTTTTTGTGAACGGATTAAATCCGGGAAAGTTTTCGTTAGAAGAAAACATAATTTCTACCAATGTAATGACTTTGATTTATTCGATGAAACCAAAGACTAATTCAGTAAATTCTCTAGCAGAGTTAATTAAATTTTCAGAACTTGTGGCAAAACAATTTTCATCTCAAATACTTGATTCCGATAGAAATGCATTGACGCAACAAATGGTTGAACATTATTCTCAAATGGCCGAAGAATTTGATTTAAATAATCTATCTTAACCAATGGTATCTAAGCGAGATATCAAAGATCAACACACTGATCTCAAAAAAGAAATAACTTATCATAACGATAAATATCATGTTGATGATTCACCGGAAATAAGTGATAGAGAATATGATCTTCTTTTTAAAAAACTTAAAGACTTAGAATCAAAACATTCTTTTTTAGACATATCTGATTCACCGACCAATCAGATAGGGGGGGTCAAATTATCTGAATTAAAAGAATTTGTGCATGAACTACCTATGCTTTCTTTAGATAATGCTTTCGATGAACAAGATCTATTTGATTTTGAAAAAAGAAATCTAAATAAATTAAAAGACTCGGTTTTATTCGATTATATTGTTGAACCAAAAATTGACGGTATAGCGATTAGCTTACTTTATGAAGATGGTGTTTTAATAAAAGCTGGCACGAGAGGAGATGGGGCAGTAGGAGAGGATGTGACTCATAATGTCTTAACCATAAAAGGCATACCAACTAAGTTAAATTCTAAAAATAGAAAAATTCCAAAAAAAATTGAAATTAGAGGCGAAATTTTCGTCAAAATTTCAGACTTTAAATCTTTAAATAATACTTTTAAAAAAAATAACCAAAAGGTATTTGCAAATCCAAGAAATTTTGTCGCCGGAAGTGTTAGACAGTTAGATTCATCAATTGCATCTAAACGACCTTTAAATATTTATTGTCATAGCGTCGGATTCATTTCAGAGGGGAGTTTTTTCGAAACACAAGCTGATATGGTAATGACATTTCAAGGTTGGGGGTTACCAACTTCTGATGATTACAAGCTTTGTAAAAACATCGAGGAAGTAAATAGTTATGTAAGTCATCTCACCACAAAAAGAGATGGATTAGATTACGAAATTGATGGCATAGTAATTAAGGTCAATGATAAATCGTTACAAAATATGTTGGGAGCATCTTCAAGATCTCCAAGATGGGCAATTGCAAAAAAATTCGCTGCTGAAGAAGGAGAAAGCAAAATCATTTCAATTTCCTTTCAGATGGGAAGAACAGGCGCATTGACTCCAGTGGCTAATTTAGAGCCAGTGAAAATTGGAGGAGTGACTATTTCAAATGCAACTCTTCATAATATGGATGAGGTGAAAAGATTAGATGTAAGACAAAATGATTATGTAAAAATAATAAGAGCTGGGGACGTAATTCCAAAAGTTACTGCAGTTTTAATTAACGAGAGAAAAGCAGCTGCAAAAAAGGTGCTTCCGCCAAGTCATTGTCCAACTTGTAAAGAACCAATAAGCTTTTTTGAATCCAATACACCAATGCTAGATTGCAATAAATTGAAAACAACAGACCAAAAGTGTTTTGGATTTTCCCAGTTCAAAGAAACTTTAAAACATTTTGTTTCAAGGAACGCCATGGATATTGAAGGACTTGGTCAAAGAACAATAGATGTGTTTGTTGAAATAGGTTTTTTGAAATCAGTTACTGATCTTTATAAACTATCCAAATCGCAAATTATCGATTTAGAGGGATTTGCCAGCAAGTCTACCGAAAAGTTATTGGATTCAATTAATAGTAGTTTGACCACCGACTTATATAGATTTGTTTATGCTTTAGGCATTAAGGAAATAGGGTTAGAAACTTCAAAAAATTTGTCAAAATATTTTACTAATTTAAACTCTATCCAAACAGCTAAGTACGACGATTTTATACAGGTTGATGATGTAGGTGAGGTCGCTGCCACAAATCTAGAAAATTTTTTCTCTAACATCGACAACAAAAAAATAATAAATGAATTTCTAAAACTTGGTTTAAAATTTAAATATCAAAACAAATCTAAAGCGAGTCATTTAACAAATAAGGTTATTGTCATAACTGGTAAATTGTCTCATTATTCTAGAGAGGATTTAAAAGGGCGATTAGAATTGATGGGGGCTAAAGTAACAAATAGCGTTTCAGCAAAAACTGATTTCCTAATTGCCGGAGAAGATTCTGGTTCCAAGTTATCGAAAGCGAATAAATTAAATATTAAGATTATTTCAGACGAAAACTTAGAGTCATTTATTGATAATACATGAGAATATTAAAATTATTTTTAGTCGTTTTAATTGTGAGTTCTTGCGTAACTTCTCCACCTAAAAGTCCAAATAACATATGTGAAATATTTGATGAAAAAAGAAGTTGGTACCGTGCGTCTATTAAAACCTACAAAAGATGGAACATTGCGCCTTCAATTACTATGGCTTTCATTAAGCAAGAATCAGGATTTCAGCAAGGAGCTAAACCTGAAAGGGAAAGAATACTATTTGGACTAATACCTTGGAAAAGAAAGAGTAGTGCTTACGGTTACGCTCAAGTTGTTGACGGTACTTGGGATTTATACAAAAAAGAAACAGGAAGACGGTTTGTATCTAGAACAAATTTTGCGGATTCCGTAGATTTTATTGGTTGGTACAATAAAAGAAACAGTAAAAATCTTGGGATACCAATAGACAACGCGAGACTACTTTATTTAGCCTATCACGAAGGCCCAGGTGGTTTTAAACGAGGATCGTACAAATCAAAACCTTGGTTGACTAATGTAGGTGACAAAGTCCAACGATCAGCAGACAGATACAGACAGCAATTTAGAGGCTGTAAAAATAGACTAAGAAATCCTTTCTATTTTCTATTTAATTAGACTTGTCGCCAGTAGGTATTTCGTTGAATGGCACGTTTTTGTCCAATCTAACGTCTTGAGGCATGCCAAGTACTTGTTCAGCAATAATATTCCTTAAAATTTCATCTGTACCACCCGCAATTCTAATTAAAGGTGCACCTAGAAGGCTGCCGTGATATTTCATATTGCCGTCACTATTAATTCCAGCTTGGTCAAGAATGTCCATTCCAAAATTGGCAATGTCTTGAAGTTTGTTTGCGCTCACAATTTTTGTGATCGAAGCCTCTGGTCCAGGAGTGTCTCCTTTAGACAAAGCAGAAATTCTTCTCATTTTTGTATTTTTTAAACCTGAATACTCACAGTACCAATCGGCTAGTTTCTCTCTAACTGCTGAATTTTTAACTGCCGGCTCGCCGTAAAAATCGTTTTCTTTTGCTAGTTCGAAGATTTCTTTAAAATCTACACCAGAAGCGTCACCAACAGCGAGACGTTCATTCATAAGTGTAGTCAAAGCTACTCTCCAACCATCTCCAACGTCTCCAAGTCTTTGTGAGTCAGGTATTTTAACGTCTGTAAAGTAAACTTCATTAAAGTTTGCACCACCATTTATTTGTTTAATCGGACGAATTTCTATTCCTGGAGACTTCATATCAAGAAAGAAATAGGTAAGACCTTTGTGTTTTGGAGCATCAAAGTCGCTTCTAGTAACTAAAATTCCCCAATCTGAGTAGTGAGCTCCAGAAGTCCAAACCTTTTGACCATTTATTGTCCAGGTGTCACCATCCAATTCTGCTTTTGTTTTGATACCAGCTAAGTCTGAACCTGCGCCAGGCTCACTAAATAATTGACACCAAATTTTTTCTCCTTTGGCCATAGGAGGTAAATGTTCCTTCTTTTGTTCTTCGGTGGCATACATCATCATTACTGGGCCAGCCATACCTTGACCTATTTCGAAGAAGCCTCCTGGGATAGGAAACTTAGATTCTTCTTGTGACCATATCACTCTCTCGATGGGAGTAGCATCTCTACCTCCATAATCCTTGGGCCAATGTAAACAAGCCCATCCTGCATCGTACTTAATGGTTTGCCATTTTTTTGCTAATTCGAGAGACTTACTCTCGTCCATAGGTGTTTTGCTTGGTTCTGCAGATGATTTTGATGATTTGTCAGTGGCTGATCTTTCACTGTCAAATTTATCGAAATTTGTTTTAAGCCATTCTGAAGCTTCTTTTCTGAATTTTGCTTCTTCTTGAGTATCGTTAAAGTCCATAATTTCCTCTATTTTTTTATTAGTAAATCAATTTTTTAAAATAATTGCTAGCTGTATAACTGGACATTATATCTGTAAATTACTTTTTTCTATCGAAGAAATGAGCTTTTCTTTCCAAACTCCCTGACTGCCTATGTTACTAGCAAGGAGTCTAGATCTTCGATAAAACAAATGACAATCAAATTCCCAAGTCGCGCCCATACCACCATGAGTTTGAATGTTTTCTTTGGAACATTCATAAAACGCCTTAGTAGCGCTTACTCGAGCAGTTGCGGCAGCAGTAGGAAGTTCGGCAGCTTCATTAGATAGAGCCCAAGCTCCAAAATAACAATTTGATCTGGCCAATTGCAAAGAAATATACATATCGGCAACTTTATGTTTGATGGCCTGAAATGAAGCAATGGAACGCCCAAAAGCATATCTCCCCTGAGCATAGTCTTTTGCCATATTCATTGCCGCTTCTGCACCACCAATTTGTTCAAATGAAAATAAAACAGCTGATTGATCAAGAATTTTTTCAATTTCGAGCCAACCATCTGAAACAAGCTCTTTTGCATCAGCTTCAGATATATCTAGATTTGCATGAGATCTTGACGGATCAAAAGTATCTAGAGATGATATTTTTGTCTTGTCTGTATTTAAATCAATTAAATATAATCCCACTCCAGAGTCATTTTTAGCCGAAACAATAGCAAAATCAGCAATGTCAGCATCTGGAACGGCTGCTTTTAAACCAGAAATTTTTCCTGACGTGTAGTTACAATTGATACTTTTTTCTAATGGAAATCCAGAGCTTTCAGCATGAGCAAATGTACCGATAATCTCTCCTGATGCAAGTTTCGGTAAATATTCTTTTTTTAACTCTTCATCAGCACAATTTAAAATAGCTGTAGTGGCTAAATAGACACTTGAGGAATAGGGTACGGGTGCGATTGCTCTTCCTAATTCTTCAGCTATGACACAGAGTTCTAAATAGCCCATACCAATGCCGCCGTATTCCTCAGGAATAGTTACAGCTGTCAAACCCATTGCAACTAAAGAGTCCCATAACTCTTTGTCAAATTTTTCCTCACCTTCAAGTATTGTTCTATTTCTTTTTAAGGAATTTTCTTTGTCGAGAAGTTTTTTAACCTCTTCTTTCATCGCCATCTGTTCGTCTGAAAATTCAAAATTCATTTTTTCTCCCTTTGAAATGTTATTTCTATAAAATACAAATCTACAATGAATCAAGACAAATTAAAAGCAAATAAGCCATCAAATAGGGGCTTAGTGACCAGAAAAATATTTGCTTCTTCTCAAGTACCACCGAGATCATTAGTATTACCCTTGATTTTTCTATCGCTATTTATTTTTTTCTTTTATTGGTTTTATAGTGGATTAACGCAACAACAAGAAAACTTAAATCAAATTAATTCTAGGTTAATTAGTATTGAAGAAAGTGTATTAAATCAAAATAATACTTCTGAGGAGAGAGTTGGAAGTATTTTGCAAGATATAAAGTTGCTTAATTCAGAAATTAGAAAATTATGGGACTTAAGTAATAAAAGAAATAAAAAAAATATTTCTTTATTAGAAACAAAAGTAAACGAGATCACTGAAGCTACTAATACTACCAATCAAAATTTTGATGATATAAAAATTAGAATGGAGAATATAAATGATTCAATTTCAGAAGTGCAAGGTAGATTGGCAAAATTGTCTTCCCTTGAATTAAGCACAGGAATCTATGATCAAAAATTCAAGGAACTTTTTGAAGCCATTGACTCAATAGACGCCTATAGAATTCAGATAAATCAGCGATTACTTGATATTGACAAGGAATTAAATTCCTATGACTTGAATAGCAGTTCAGAATAGATTAATTTAGCAATCCTTTATGCGGATATGGTGGAATTGGTAGACACGCTGGTTTTAGGTACCAGTGCCGAAAGGTGTGGGGGTTCGACTCCCTCTATCCGCACCACGACTAATCATGGTTAAAGAACGAAATATTGTTGCTATAGGAGGTGGGGGTTTTGGCCGTGATCCGGGTGAAGGTATTATTGAAGAGTACATTCTTAAGCAAACAAAAAAAAAGAAACCTAATATCTGCTTTATTCCTACTGCTACTGGCGACAATGAAGCCTATAAAGTAAATTATTATGCAACTTTTTCAAAATTAAACTGTAATCCTTCACATTTAGATTTTTTTAAAAGGACACCCGATTTAAAAAGATTAATTTCAAATCAAGATGCAATTTTTGTAGGCGGCGGAAACACAAAAAGTATGTTGGCCGTATGGAGAGAATGGGGCTTGGATAAGATTTTAAAGAAAGGATATAAAAATGGAATAGTGATGAGTGGCGTCAGTGCTGGCGCCATCTGTTGGTTTCAAAACGGAATTACTGATTCATGGAGTTCAAACCTAAAAATAATGCCCTGCATGAATATCATCAAAGGAACTTGCTGTCCTCATTACGATGAGGAACCAGAAAGAAGACCGACAGTAAAAAAGATGATTATGTCAAAGGAAGTAAAAAATATCTTTGCCGTCGATGGCGGAGCGGCATTACATATTAAAAATGAAAATATTTTTAAGTCAGTAAGTTTTAGAGAGCAAAAGAGTTCCTATGAAGTTATTTTATTGAGAGGCAAATTAGTAGAGAGAAGCTTTAAAAAAAGTTTTATTAAAAAGTAAATTAATCTAAATGTTCAACTAAAAGGGTGGGTATTTTAATTTCATCAAATTTAACTGTCGCTACTAAGGTATCTTTTTTTCTGCCTTTTCTAACTTCACTTACATTTAGATTTTTTTCAGCTAGCCTCTTACAAGTCTTTTCAATATTTTTTGTTTTCCAAGCAAGGCCCCAAAAGTTATCTTCTCCCGGAACCTTGTTATCAATAACTTCTATTGTTGCGTGGCCTGTTCTGAAAAATAACATTCTACCTCCCCATTCTTCTACTGTTTGATCAAGCGCAAGTCTAATTCCTAATTTTTCTTTATATAAATTGATCAAATTGTCTCCACTATTAGTTGTGACTACTAAATGATCTAAGGCGAATAGATCAGAATCTATGTCTTTACTTGATAACGGAGAGTCATAATGATTTAAGGAAAGCTTAAATTTTTTTGATTGCTTTAGATCACTTGTTTGAAAAGTTATTTTGTTTCCTTCGGTTTTTTCTACAACTTCAATAGACGGAGATTCTTTTATTTTTTCAAAGACTTCTTTATTTTCACATTGAAGAGAAAATCCATACAAGCCACCATTTGGATTATCAATAAAAAAATTAGATAACTCTGAGTTTTCTTCACTTTCTAAATGACTTATTAATTCAAGTCGAGTATTTTCAAAATTATAAATTAAACTTTTGTAACCAAGATTCTTCTCTTCTACCTCAAATGTAGGCGTAGAATCAAAGAAATCATTAAAAGTTTTTTTGGATCTTTCTAGATCACTTGTCGCAACAGAAATTCGATCGAGAGAATTAATCATTTGGTAAGGTTTTATAACTTAATAAATATACTAATTTTTAAGGAAATGTGTAAAATTTCTAACACAATTGGAGAACAAACTATGAATTTCGAACATTCTGACAAAACTAAAGAATTATTAAGCAAAATCCAGCAATTTATGGACGATCACCTTTATGAAGGTGAAAAAACTTATCATCAGCAACATGAAGAAATGAGTGCTAACGGTAAAAGATGGGAACAACCTCCTATTTTAGATGAATTGAAGGCGAAAGCTAAAAAGGCAGGTTTGTGGAATTTATTTTTACCAGAATCAGAATACGGCTATGGGTTAACTAACCTTGAGTATGCGCCTTTGTCAGAGTTAATGGGAACTGTAGGAATTGCTTCAGAAGTTTTCAATTGTTCGGCTCCAGACACTGGAAATATGGAAGTATTAGATAAATATGGAACGGATGAGCAGAAAAAAGAATGGTTGGAACCTCTTCTTGCCGGTGAAATAAGATCTGCTTTTGGAATGACTGAGCCAAACGTAGCTTCCTCAGATGCAACCAATATTTCAAGCTCTATTGTCGAAGATGGCGACGAATATGTCATCAACGGAGAAAAATGGTGGACTTCTGGAGCTGGAGATCCTAGATGTAAGATTATTATCTTCATGGGAGTATCAAATCCAGACAATCCCAAACACCAAAGACAATCGCAAATTTTAGTGCCAATGGACACTCCTGGAGTTGAAATTTTGAGAATGATGACGGTTTTTGGAAATGACGATGCCCCACATGGACACGCTCACATGAAATTTACTAATGTCCGCGTTCCTAAATCAAATATGATTTTAGGTGAAGGTAGGGGATTCGAAATTGCGCAAGGTAGATTAGGCCCAGGAAGAATTCATCATTGCATGAGAACTATCGGTGTTGCTGAAAGAGCATTAGACTTGCTTTGCAAAAGATCTCTTGAAAGAGTTGCATTTGGGAAGCAATTAGCTGAGTTAGGCGGGAACTACGATATTATTGCTGATTGTAGAATGGAAATTGAAATGTGCAGATTACTTACCTATAGAGCTGCAGATCGCATGGATAAGTTAGGAAATAAAATCGCCAAATCTGACATAGCTCAAATTAAAGTAGCTGTTCCTAAAATGGCACTTTCAGTGATTGATAAAGCAATTCAAATACATGGTGGCGGTGGCGTCTCACAAGACACTCCTTTAGCAAGAATGTATGCAGGAATGAGAACCTTAAGGTTAGCTGACGGTCCAGACGAAGTTCATAGAAGAACAGTGGCTCGTATAGAATTAAGTAAACATCAGGCTGCTCAATCTAACGTAGAAAATATTAAATCAAAATCAGCGCAAGGATAATTTTTTCTTGCTGATTAATGAGTCAAAAGTTAACTGAGGGATTTGTTTGTTCAAATCTTTCAGATAACTTTGAAGGACTATCCTTTAAAAAAATACCTATCCCTTCAGTTGAAGAAAATTTTGTAAAAGTCTCAATCAAAGCCGCTTCTTTAAATTTCCCAGATTTGTTAATGACTCAGGGAAAATATCAAAATAAACCCACATTACCTTTTGCTCTGGGTATGGAAGGAGCAGGAATTGTCTCAGAAGTTGGTTCACAATCTTGCACTTTCAAGGAGGGCGATGAAGTCATGTTTGGAAGTTGGGGGCATGGGGCGATTGCGAAAGAAATTGTTCTACCTGAATCTATGCTTTCACAGAAACCAAAATCTTTTTCTTTTGAAGAAGCTGCTGCTTTTAAAACAGTTTATTTAACGGCTTTTGTAGGTTTGATTAGGAGAGGAAATCTAGTCGAAGGCGAAAATCTTTTAGTTCATGGCGCTACTGGAGGAGTGGGAATGGCTGCTGTAGAACTCGGAAAACTTTATGGCGCAAGAGTTATAGCTACTGGAACATCAAATGAAAAACTAGAGATTGTAAAATCTTGGGGGGCTGACGAAATTGTTAATACTTTAGAAGATGGTAAAACTTCTTTTAGAGAAGAAGTAAAGGAATTAACAAATGGCAATGGAGCAGATGTAATTTATGATCCCGTTGGTGGTGACGTGTTTGATGAATCAATAAGATGTATTAATTGGGGTGGAAGATTATTGGTCATAGGATTTGCTGGAGGCAGAATTTCAAACCTTCCAGTGAATTATCCCCTCATCAAAGGTTTTTCAGTTATCGGTGTAAGAGCAGGTGAGTACGGTAGAAAAAATCCAGATCTAGGAAAAGAAAATATCGACATCATCAATAATTTAGCAAACGAAGGTAAATTGAAACCGCATATTTGTAAAATCTTTAGTTTTGAACATTCGCTTAAGGCCTTAAAATACTTAAAAGATAGAAAATTGATAGGAAAGGTAGTAATTTCTATTTCTTAACTTTATTTCTTCTACACTTTTCACTGCAATATCTCACTTCGTTCCAACTTTTTTCCCATTTTTTTCTCCAGCTGAAAGGTTTTTCACAGACTGGACAAATTTTTTCTGCGGTATTTTTTTTCATTTTGTAAAAGTTTCAAAGAAATTATTAGCCTCTTTGAAGATTTTCTTTTTCCGCTCAGGATTCATCTTATCTAGTGATCTGGGGATGATTGACAGACGTGGATTGGATCTAAAAAAATCTATATTATCTTCCATAAATTTCCAGTAAAGACCGTCTACAACATCACACCATTCTCCTTTTTTATAATTACTCATTTTAAGAAGATAATTTGATCCACAGGAATATGGCTTGGTAGCAAAAATTCCTCCATCTGCAAACGTTCCCATTCCAAAGACGTTTGGAGTCATTACCCACTCAGAGGAGTCTATAAACATTTCCATAAACCATTTGTAGATTTCTTTTGGATCGACTCGGGCAAGTGTCATTAAATTACTGATTATCATTAATCTTGGGATGTGATGAGTAAAGCCAAATTTAACGCAATTTTTTATTGCATCATCTAAGGGTGGAATTCCTGTTTCACCTGTGTACCATTCTTTTGTCAGTTTCTTTGTGTGATTAAAAAAGTTTGAATTTTCTTCTTCGTCTCCTTTCAAGTGATAAGTCCCCCTGATAAATTCTCTCCAGCCAATAATTTGCCTTACAAATCCTTCGAGTGAATTCAGAGGAACCTCATTTTCTACAGCATATGAAATAGATTTTTCTAGCACTTCTTTTGGAGTCAATAAACCTATGTTAAGAAGGGGGCTAAGGGCGCTGTGAAAAATAAAATTATGTTCCGTATGTAACGCGTCTTCATAAGTTCCAAAATTATGAAATCTGTGGGAAAGAAAATTTTCTAGCCATGATAAGGAATCCTTTCTATTCATCGGGAACCAAACCGTTTCAAGATCACCATAATGTGTTTTAAATTTTGAAGCTATTTGGTTTTTTAATTTATCTATATCATTTGAATGTTTAAGTACAGGAAGTATTGGTACGTCTATTTCTTTAGGAAGTTTCTTTCTATTTTCATCGTCAAAAGACCATTTGCCTCCAATCGGTTTTTCATTCTCCATCAAAACGTTCAATTTTTTCCGCATCATTTGATAAAAAGAAACCATTCGGAGTGATTTATTTCCAAAAAAATCTTTAAATTCTTCTCTGGCACATAAAAACATAGGCGTAGGAATTTGTAATGACTTAATTTGATTTGAAGAAATGAATTTATCAAATTTAGCAGCAAATGTTTTATCTTCAATTTCGAAATGTAAAATATTATCAATCGAGTTTTTTTGAAGCGTATTTTTTAATAATTCTAGGTAAGATGTATCAAATTCTTTATTGTCGATATCAAAATAAATAACTTCAAAACCATTGGCTTCAAGATTTTTCTTGTATTCGCGCATAGCTCCCAAAAAAAATAAAATCTTTAGTTTGTGGTGTTTAAAATCTGTGCATAGGCCCAAATCTTCTTTCATGAAGATTTTTTTTGCACCAGTTTTTTTTATCTCTTCTAAAGGAAATAATTGGTTGCCAAGAATAATAAGTAAGTTATCATCTGCCATAAAATTTATTGTATGGAAAATAAATTCCCCTATAAAGGCAATCTAGTTACTGTATCTAAGGATATGTGTGATATGAATGGTCATATGAATGTTGCTTTTTATTCGAAAATATTCGATGAAGGTTCTGGTCCCTTGTATCAAGACCTTGGATTCTCTTGGGATGAAGAAACAATAAGAGAAACATATTCAACATTTACACTTGAAGAAAATATCCGATACATAAAAGAAAATCTCTTAAACGATCAAATTTATCCTTGTTTTAGAATTGTTAACGTGAATCGAAAAATTATTCACCACGCTGCAATTTTGCTTAATGAAAAAAAAGAACTTTCAGCAATTTCAGAATGTTTGCTTATTCACATTGACATGAAGTTAAGAAAATCTGCGCCTATGCCAGATGAAACTTTTGAGCGTGTAAAAAAATTAAAAGAAAAACACGAAGCTTTAGGTCCTTTAGACTTCGAATTAAGACTCAAAATAAAAAATTAGTTGCCTTTAAAATTAGGCTCTCTTCTTTCAAGTGAAGCCTTGATACCTTCCTTAAAATCTGAGGTTTCTCTAAGCCTGTCTTGTTCTGCTAATTCCCACTTCACAATTTTAGCTATCTCGTCGGCTATTCCTTCATTGATAGTAAATCTAATGGCTTGAATACCTAAGGGTCCAGAGCTATTAATTTCTTTGGCAAGATTTTCTGCAGTAGTCATTAAATCCTTTTGTTCAACCAAATAATCTGCGAGACCGCAAGCCATTGCTTCCTCACCTTTAAGACGAGTTGCCGTTAAAAGCATTTTTTTAGCAAATTGATGACCGACGACTCGTGGCAAAGTAATTGTGGTGCCAAATCCTTGATGGAATCCTAACTTTGAAAAATTAGCACTAAACCTTGATTCCTTACAAGCAATTCTAAAATCCGCAGCAAGAGCTACTCCGAGGCCTCCACCGACTGCAGCACCTTGGATAATAGCAATTATTGGCTTACTAGTTCTAAATAATCTAACAGCTTGATCATATAAAGCTGAGTAAGCTTCTGACTCATTCTTAAAATTCGATCTTGAAAAATCAGCTCCTGCGCAAAAATGTTTACCTTCTGAGTAAAGAATTATGGAGCGACAATCTTGTTTTTTATCCATCTCTTCAAGCACATCTGCTATCTGACGGATTAAATCAGAATCAAAAAAATTATTTGGAGGTCTATTTATTTTTATATAACCCGTGTGTTCTTTATAAGTAAAGACAATATCCTTTAAACCATCCATTCTGTTAAATCCTAAGTATTAATATCTGTAATAATATAGATTATCCAATGGAATTTCTGAAAAAAATAATATCTCACATTGATGTCCCTCTCTTTATAATTTATGGAATTATGGGCTTCGGAAGTGTTTACATCGCGGCATTTATTCGGGCACGAATCGATTTAAGTTTTTGGGCAGAATTATTCGTTTGTATTTTAATTATTTCGCCTTTTTATTTTTTAGTGAGAATTGCGAAAAAAAAATATTTTTCTAATTGATATGAAAAAAAGTTTTTCCGATTTAGTTAACGAAGCTGCAAAAGAAGTTCAAGAAATTGATATTTTCCAGTTAAAACATTTAATAGAAAGTAAATACAATTTTTCATTGGTAGATATTCGTGAGGATGATGAAATTAAAACTGGAGTCATAGAAAATTCAATTCATATTGGTCGAGGTGTTTTAGATAGAGATATCGAAGGGCATATCTCTGATCCAACTGAGGAAATAGTCCTGTATTGCGCTAGAGGAGTAAGATCTATAGTTGGAGCAAAAACTCTTCAAGACATGGGCTATCAAAAAGTATTTTCATTGAAAGGCGGAATTACTGAATGGATAGAAACTGGGTTTAAATTAAAAGAATAATTTATTAAATTATCAATTGTTAATATAATTAAGAAATGAAACAAGATTACCTAGACGTTATTGTAGTTGGAGCCGGTATTTCGGGAATTGGGGCTGGCGCACACTTGAATACAAAGTGTCCGGACAAAACTTACGCAATATTTGAAGGAAGAGAAAATTTTGGCGGCACTTGGGATTTGTTTAAGTATCCTGGAATTAGGTCCGATTCAGATATGCATACTTTAGGCTTTTCCTTTAAACCTTGGAATCATAAAAAGTCTATTGCCACTGGTCCTCTCATTATGGATTACCTTAAAGAAACAATAGAGGAGTATGGCCTGGATGAAAAAATCAAATACAACCATCATGTTGAGTCTGCCAATTGGAATGAGTCTGAAGGTCTGTGGGAAGTAAACGTAACTGAAAAAAAATCTTCTGAAAAATTTCTTTATAAATCAAAATTTCTTTACATGTGCGCTGGTTATTACAGGTACTCATCAGGGTACGAGCCCGAATTCAAAGGTAGTGAAAATTTTTTGGGGCAGATAATTCACCCACAAAAATGGCCCGAGTCTCTTGATTACAAAGGAAAAAATGTCGTTGTTATTGGAAGTGGCGCTACAGCAGCCACTATTGTTCCCAAAATAGCAAAAGAAGCTAATTTAGTCACTATGTTACAAAGATCTCCGACTTACTTTGTTTCTAGACCAGATGAAGATAGCATTGCATTGTTTTTAAAAAAATTTCTTCCTAAATCTTTAGTCTATGCATTAATAAGATTTAAAAACGTCTATTTACAACAATCACTCTTCAAAAGAGTTAGAGCTTTCCCTGATAGATCAAAGAAATTCTTGATAGATCAAGTTAAAAAAGAACTTCCTGACTTTGATGTCGATAAACATTTCACTCCTAGATACAATCCTTGGGAACAGAGAATGTGCTTGATACCTAATAGTGATTTTTTTGAAGCAATTAAAAATAAAACTGCAACAGTAGTAACAGATCACATTGAATCTTTTGAGGAGAAGGGGATTAAATTGAAGTCAGGAGATTTTTTAGATGCAGATATTATCGTTACTGCTACAGGTTTGGTGCTACAAAATTTTGGTGGAGTGACGATCTCAATTAATAATAATCCAGTGAATGTTTCAAAAACTATGACTTACAAAAGCTTGATGTATAGTGATATCCCTAACTTCGTAAATTCATTCGGTTACATCAATGCTTCTTGGACACTAAAAGCAGACTTAACAAGCGTTTATTTGTGTAGATTAATTAAACATATGGATAAAAATGAATATTCTTCAGCTTGTCCACGTAAACCTCTTGATGTTGATGAGACTTATGACTGGTTAAAAGATTTTTCTTCAGGCTACATACAAAGATCAATTAATCTCCACCCACAACAAGGAAGCAAAAAACCTTGGGTAAACTATCAGGATTACATTAAAGATTGGATCGACGTTAAATTTTCAAAACTCGAGGACGGGAATCTAATTTTTTCAAGAGATTAATTCTTGTGAATAAAGCTCTTCCTTTTTTAATTCCTTTATTTTTAGTGGCATGTTCTGGTCATAACATTAGTACCTTCAGTTGTTCTATTAAAAGTAATGTCAAAGATCCAAATGGTGATTTGATATTTGAAGGAAATACTGGATTGCTCACCCTAGACAAAACTAATAAAAGAATTGGTTGGAAGAGCGATCTTTCGGATGATGAATATTATATGTCAGAAAATTTTACTGAATCGGAAACAAAAATTGATGTGTTTGATAAACTTTTTTTAGAATGGTCAGATGAAACTAATCAAGAGATTCAAAGATCTATAAGTTTTAATAAAGTTTCTTTGGACATGGATTTCAGTTACGATTTTTTAAATAAATCGGTAAGAAACTCTTCAAGGACTTATTCCTGTGAAATTCTAAAAAATCAAATATAAATGAACTCAAATTCAAAAAGGATAAATTTATTGAATTTATCTATATCAGAACTAAATTCTTTCTTCCTATCCATAGATCAAAAGGAATTTAGAACAACTCAATTGATTAAATGGATTCATCAAAATGGCGTTATTAATTTTGAAAACATGACAAATTTCTCAAAACCCCTAAGGAATTATTTAAATAAAAATTGTGTAATAGAGCTGCCTAAGATCTCACATAAAGAGTATTCGGAAGATGGAACTAAAAAATGGCTTCTAGAAGTTGGCAAAAATGAATCAGTAGAAATGGTACTTATTCCTGAAAAGGGGAGAAATACTTTATGTGTGTCTTCCCAAGTAGGCTGTGTTGTAAATTGTAGTTTCTGTGCAACAGGAAAACAGGGATTCTCAAGAAATCTTTCTTTGAGTGAAATTATTGGTCAAGTTTTAATTGCTGAAAATTCTTTCGGCATGCCTCGAAAGTCCGAAGATCGAAATATTACAAATATAGTCATGATGGGGATGGGAGAGCCTTTATTGAATTTCGATAATGTTGTAAACGCAATGGAAATTATGAGACATGATTCTGGATATAACTTGTCTAAAAGAAAAGTAACTCTTAGTACTTCAGGTTTGTTACCAGAAATAGAAAAGCTTTCTAAGGTTTCTGATGTTTCATTAACTATATCCCTGCATGCACCAAATAATGATCTGAGAGATATTTTAGTTCCTATAAATAAAAAGTATCCAATTCAAAAATTATTAAAATCTGTTAAAAATTATGTTGATTCATTTAATGACAAAAGAATTACGACGTTTGAATATATTCTAATCAATAAAGTTAATGACAGTTTAGAGATTGCCAAAGAGCTCGCTAATTTATTGGAGGGCTTTCCTTGTAAAATAAATCTCATCCCTTTTAATGAATTTTCCTTATCTAACTACTCTAAACCTTCTAACAATAGAGTGAGAGCCTTTAAAGATTTTTTAGTCAAAAAAGGTTTTATTACCACTATTCGTTCAACTAGGGGCGATGACATCATGGCTGCCTGTGGTCAGTTGGTTGGACAGGTTCAAGACAAGACTAATAGGAAAAAAAGAATAAATCAGCAAATTGAGTCATTAAATCTCAATGCTCAATAGGATAAATATTATTGGTGCCGGAGTTTCTGGATTATTCCTTGGCTACTGTTTAAAAAAAAATGGTTTTAATCCAATTATTTATGAAAAGGACAAGTCATTAAGTGATAAAGGGGCGGGTGTAAATTTATCTGGGAATGCAACCATATTACTTAAAGAAGTCGGCATATTAGAAAAACTATCAGAATATGCTTATTTTCCTAATAAAGTTAATTTTCGTTCTTCTCACAACAACTCTGTCATTAAATCGCTTCAGTTAAATAAAGATAATTTTGATTTTATTAGTATTGATAGAAAAGATTTAATAAGTGTCTTAGCAAGTGAATACATTAATTTGGGCGGAGAAATAAGATTTAATCATGAGCTCGAACACGTTAGCTCTTCAAAGATTTTCTTTAAAAATAATTCATCGTATGAAACAGATTTAACTTTTGCTTGTGATGGCATAAAGTCGAAGATAAGAGAAAATAAATTTAATGAAGAACCACCTAAATTTACTGGTTTGATAGCTTGGCGAGGGATTGTAGATTTAGAAAAGTTACCTGATAAGGAAATTTGGACAGAAATAAATATTCATTTAGGTCCAGGTGGACACATTGTTCACTATCCTATTTCTAAAGGGAAAAGAATAAATTTTGTCGCTATAAAACAACAAAATACTTGGGAAGAAGAATCCTGGATTCTTGAAGGAAAAAAAGATCAGTTGCTGATTGAATTTAATAGTTGGAATAGTGAAATAAAAGATCTGTTTAATAAAGCAGAAAAAGTTAATAAGTGGGGGTTGTTTGAGAGAAAAGCCACAAAAACTTTATTTAATAAAAATATAATATTAATGGGCGATGCGGCTCACCCAATGTTGCCCTTTTTAGCGCAAGGCTCGTGTTTGGCTATTGAGGATGCATTTACTTTTTCAGATCTATTAAAAAATAAAAAAATTAGTTTAGCTCTTAGGCAATATGAAATCCTTAGGTTGGCCAGAGGCAATAAAGTTCAATCAAGATCAAAAAGACAAGGTAAGTTAAATCATCTGTCCAATAAACTAGCTGTTTTTTTGAGAAACTTATTATTAAAAATTTTTGCCGAAAGAACTCAAAGATCCATTCATCAATACAATGTCATTCGAGAGATTCGACGTCTTCCCAATTGAATCTGGGTAAATGATTTATTGCTTTAAGCAATTGGTCGTGCCATATATTAGAAAATTGTTGGAAGAAGGGCGAATCTAGTTTCAATCGATCTTGGAAGTCTAAATTTATTTGATCCTTTTTAAAAACTACAAAGTCAATGGGCGGACCGACAGTTAGATCACTTCTCATAGTAGAATCGAGCGACAATAAAGCTGCCCTGGCGGTGTCTCCTAAAGGCGTATCTTGCTCAATTGTCCTATCTAAAATAGGTTTTCCATATTTAGTTTCTCCGATTTGAACAAAAGGACTTTCATCTGAAACGTGAATATGATTTCCTTCTGGATAAATTAAAATAATATTCGGTTCTTGATCTTTAATTTGCCCTCCTAGAATAAAGCTAGATCCCAACAAAGAACTCTCTTGAACCGGTATATCTTGACCAACTTTTTGACACTCTAAGCTTATTTCTCCAATATATTCAGCCGCTTCTTCTAGATCTTGGCAAAGATTTAAATTAATTTTTGGAGATTCTGCATCGAGATCTTTTTGAATTCTATGGTAAACGGCCTGTGAAGTAGCTAAATTTCCAGCAGTCATTATGACAAAAGCTCTGTCTCCTACGTTATAGGTAAACATTTTTGTGTAAGAACCAATATTATCAAGGCCCGCGTTAGTTCTTGAATCTGATGCAAAAACTAAACCTTCTTTAACCTTAATACCTAAACAATACGTCATAAATAAATTTTTAAATAAAAATAACATAATTCATTAGTTACCTGTAGATCAATTTAAACAATTATTTTGCATTAAATTAGTGCATTTCGTTAGACTAAGTTAATGAAAATGTCTTTAGAAGCACACAATATGTTTAGGGATAATTACTAATCATGAAAAAAGCTGGTCTAATAAACTATCTTGATAAAGGCCCATCTTATGATGAATTCTTTAGCGATTCTCTAAAGCACAGAAAACATGCTCAAAAAGTTATAAATTTTTTGGAGTCACTTTCTTTAGACGATTTGCAAGATATAAATTCTGCAACAGTTTCTGCAATACAATCAATGGGAGTGACATTTAGAGTTTATCAAAACGAATCAAACACCAGCGATAATAGAACCTGGCCGCTAGATTTTATTCCTAGATTAATAAAAAAAGATGAATGGAAATTAGTTGAAAAGGGATTAATACAAAGAGTAAAGGCATTGAATTTTTTTATCGAAGACTGTTACAACGAAAGAAGGTTTTTAAAAGAATTTGATATCGGAGATAACTTGGTCATCGAAACATCGGCATACAAAAAGTATTGTCAAAACATTAAATTAAAAGAAGGCGTATGGTCCCATATTTGTGGGTCAGATCTAATTAAAGGAGAAGATGGTGAGTTTTATGTGTTGGAAGATAATTTGAGAGTTCCCTCTGGCGTGTCTTACATGCTTGAAAACAGAATGATTATGAAAAGAGTTCTACCTGAATTATTTAGAAGATATGGAGTAAACCCAGTAGATGATTACCCAAGCAAGCTTTATGAAACTCTCGCTTCAATAAGTTTTTCTAAGGCAAAACATCCCGAAATAGTTTTATTAACTCCTGGTATTTATAATTCAGCATATTTTGAACACGCTTATCTTGCGCAACAGATGGGAATAGATTTAGTTGAAGGAAGCGATCTTCAAATTGGCAAAGATGGATATGTTTTTAAAAAAACTATTGAGGGTTTAAAAAAGGTTGATGTTATTTATAGAAGGATTGATGACGATTTTTTAGATCCGGAAGTAGGAAATCCAGATTCAACGCTGGGAGTTAGAGGATTAATTAAAAGCTGGGCGCAAAAAAAAGTCTCGATTGTAAATGCTCCTGGTTGTGGCATCGCAGATGATAAAGCAGTTTATTCATATGTCCCCGAGATGATCAAATTCTATTTGAAGGAGAAGCCTATTTTAAAGAATATAAAGACTTATTTTATGAATGATAAGAAAAGCAGAGATAAAGTAAGAAAAGATATTAAATCGATGGTGATAAAACCAGTATCTGAATCAGGCGGTTATGGAATTGTTATAGGAAAAAATTTAAAAAACTCTAAAGATATCGAAGCAACCTTCAGAAAGATAAGAAATAATCCTAGAAATTACGTGGCTCAAAAATTTATTTCCCTCTCCACTTCCCCAACATTCTCTGAAGGAAAGATTGAACCCAGACATTTAGATTTGAGGCCTTTCATACTAAGCGGAACAAAAAATTACGTGACTGTTGGAGGTCTCACTAGAGTGGCATTGAAAAAGGGAACATCAATTGTTAATTCCTCTCAAGGTGGTGGAAGTAAAGATACATGGATAATTGATTAGATGCTTAGTAGGGACGCAGAACATTTATATTGGTTGGCTCGTTATATCGAACGTGCTGAAAATACTGCAAGGATGATAAATGTAAATGTTGAAATGATGTTGGATTTTCCAGTAGATGACACATTAGGTTGGGAGTCCATTATTAAGTCTATGGATTCAAAAAAAGATTTTCATAAAATTTATTCAAACTTTGAAGAATCTAATGTTATAAATTTTTTAAGTATTGAAAAAAATAATCCAAACTCGATAATTTCTTGTCTCAAAGGAGCTACTTATAATTCTGAATTTATCAAAGATGATTTACCTAGATCATCAGTTGAAGAACTAAATAATATTCAATTGTTTTTTCAAAAAGAAATGACCTTGAAAGCAAGCAAGAGAAAAAGGGCAAAAAATATTTATGAGGTAATTTCATTTTCTCAGAGATTTTTTGGAATTATCTCTGATAATTTTTCAAGGGGATATGCTTTTGAATTTTTAAGACTTGGCCGTTTCATTGAACGTGCAGACATGATCTCAAGAATTATTGATTCGATTAGTTCTGCAAAAAAAAAGGAAGGAACAGTAGATCTGTCTACACTGGAGTGGGTGAATTTACTTAAAACTCTCTCCGCTCATCAAGCCTTTAGAAAAGTTTCGAGAGGTGACATTGAAAAAGAAAGTGTCATTAATTTTTTATTCAAAGATGATAATTTTCCGCGTTCCATTTATAGATGTTTGACTATTCTTAAAAAGAGCTTTTTGAGTCTTCCAAAAAATAATCTAGCTCTGACATCTACGGAAAAATTTTTAAAATCCTTAGACTCTTCTCGAGTCGGTAGGTATGACGATAAAAAAATTCATGAATTTATTGAAAACACGCAAAAGAGAATTTCTTCAATTGATCAAATTATAAGTAAGAGTTATTTTAATAATTAACTATAAATAGTATCCTTCAACACATGGAAGATTTCTTGGATTTACTAAATCAAGTTTGGACCTCTGGTTTTTTAGGTATCAGTATGTCAGAAGTTCTAATTTCATTGTTCATTTTAATAGTCTCATTAATTTTTAGAGGTGTTTTCGCAAATGTAGGAGTTAATTCTTTAAAAAAATTAACTTCTCGAACCGAAACAGAACTGGATGATATTTTATTAGATTCGCTTAAAAAACCTTTAGGATTTATTCCAATCACGATAGGTATATATCTAATAACAATTTTTTTACCTTTATCTGGTTTAATTGATTTAATTGCTACCAATCTTGTTAAGGCTTTAATTGTTTATACAATCTTTAGCGCATTATCGAATCTTGTGAGTCCATTATTTTCTATATTATCCAATAACACCTGGCTCACCACAGCAATGTCAGTTTGGCTTGAAAGATCTTCTAAAGTTCTGGTCTGGGTAATAGGACTTGCGATCATCCTTGATATTTTTGGAATTGAAATAGGGCCATTAATTGCTGGGCTAGGTCTTTTCTCAGTTGCAATTGCTTTGGGAGCGCAAGATTTATTTAAAAATTTAATATCTGGAATGTTGATCATTGGTGAAAATAGATTCCAACCAGGACATAGGATTGAAGTTCCAGGTGAATTTCATGGCATTGTAGAGAGCATTGGTTTTAGATCTACTACTGTAAGGCTATTTGACACATCCCCTATGATAATTCCAAACAAGGATCTTTCTGATATAAGCGTTATAAACCACGGATTAAATAAGTTTAGAAGAATCAGATGGACTATAAATCTAATTTATTCTTCATCTATTGATCAGATAAATAAGATCTGTAAGGAAATAGAGCAGTTTATTAATGATGAAAATCAAGGTTTCTGTATTAATTCTGGTCAGGAATCCTTCGCAAAAGCAGTCGAATTTGGCGCAAGTTCCATTGATCTAGAAATACTTTGTTATACAAATAAAGACTCCTATACTGAATTTTCAGATGTGAAACAAAATCTTCTATTAAAGATTAAGTCCATAGTATTAGAAAATGGTTCTGATTTTGCCTATCCATCAAGTTCAATATATTTTGAAAATTCATTAGATAAATAATCTATGACAAAAATGTCATTCATATTTTTATTGGCAATAACGTCAATCTTAGTATTTAGGTTATTGACCTTCGCACCCATTCCAATAGCAGATGATTGTGAACTTAAAGAAGTTTGGAATTTAAACCGGATAGATAATTTTTCTGGATTGATAGATGGATTAGATTTTTATGATGAAAAGCCTTTTATTAAATTTTTTGCTAGAAATTTTTATCCATTACTTTTATCAAACAGTCAAATTCTAGTTTCTATCGAATGTAATGTTGCAGAAAAAAATATTATTTGGAATTTTTTCCGGAACTGGTACGGCGAAAAATTAGACTTAAATGCTCTGCCAGAATCTTTCTTGGTTCAAAGATTCAATGGTTCTGTAGACATAGAACAAAAAATATATAAAGATGGCGGCGAATTGTTAAGGGAAATTAACGTTCTCGAAAAAGATACTGGGAAAATAAAGTTTTATTATAGAAAAAATGAATGATCAAGAATTTATTTTAAGGGTTACTTGTCCTGACTCACTCGGGTTAGTGGCAAAAGTTTCAAATTTTTTAAATGAACAAAATTTATTTATTAAAGATTCTGCTCATTATGGCGACCCAATAACTAAGAAGTTTTTTATGAGGGTAAAGGTAGTTTCGCCCAATCAAAAAATTAATAAAGAAAATTTTGATAAAACATTCTCAGTTTTGGCTGAAGAAGTTTCTATGGATTGGTCTTTTCATAATGCTATTTTAAAACCTAACACTACAATATTTGTATCAAAATATAGTCATTGTTTGCAGGATCTTCTCTACAGGGCCAGTGTTGATTCATTAAAAATTAACATTAAATCTGTTATTTCTAATCATCCAGATTTAGAAAAGATAGTTTCAGATTATGGAATTCCTTTTCATTACATCGAGGTAACTAAAGATAATAAATTTGATGTAGAGACTAAGATGTCGAAAATAATTGAAAATGACAATATAGATCTAATTATTTTAGCAAGATATATGCAAGTCCTATCAACAGATTTTTGTAATAAATATTTTGGTAAAATAATTAATATACATCACTCTTTTCTTCCAAGTTTTAAAGGAGCAAAACCTTACCATCAGGCTTATGAAAAGGGAGTTAAAATTCTCGGAGCTACAGCTCATTACGTGACAAGTGAGCTTGATGAAGGGCCCATCATAGAGCAAACGGTTGATAGAATTGATCATTCAAAATCACCAGAAGATATGGAAATTATAGGAAGGGATATAGAATCGATTACCTTAGCAAAAGCTGTACAATATCAATCTGAACAAAGAATTTTCTTAAATGATAATAAAACGGTGATATTTAAATAATGGGAACAAAACTAAAACACTATTCGACAATAGGTACTAATAACAAAGAAGCAGCAGAAAAGTTTTACGATGAACTTTTGTCTCTGGTAAATGCTAAAAAATTTCCTGCCAATGATCGCATTACAATGTGGATGTCGCCTGAAGATAATTTCGTTTTACTTGCAATTGCAGTTCCGTATGATGGAGAAAAAGCCTCAAGCGGAAACGGAACAATGAAAGGAATTGCTTTGGATACTAAAGAAGAAGTAGACGCAATGTATGCTAAAGCAATCGAATTAGGCGCTAGCGATGATGGAGAGCCAGGTCAAAGAGCGGGGGCTTTTTACGGGGCATACGTTTACGATTTAGATGGAAATAAGTTAACTTTTTTTAATTTTGACGTTTAATTAAGAGAGCTCTCAATATCATCAATTAAATCATCAACATTTTCTAAGCCAATTGATAAACGAATGAGAGTGTCGGAAATTCCTAATTTCTTTCTCCGTTCTTCTGGTAGAGATGCATGAGTCATTAAACCAGGGTGTTCGATTAAACTTTCTACACCTCCAAGACTTTCGGCAAGAGTAAATATAGAAGTTTTTTCTAAAAGTTCTTTTGCATTTGATAAATTTCCATTGAGCTCTAACGAGACAATTCCGGAGAAACCTTCCATTTGAGACTTAGCTAAACTATGCTGCGGATGTGAGGCGAGACCTGGGTAGATTACTTTTGAAATTTTATTGTGTCCCTCAAAATGTTGAGCTAATTTCATTGCATTTTCATTGTGTCGTTGCATTCTCACCACAAGTGTTTTTAGACTTCTTAAAAGTAAATAACTATCGAAAGCTCCAGAGATTGGTCCAAGAGAATTGTGGATATTTTCCATCCTAGCTATCAAATTCGTATCATCCTTTCCGATAACCATTGCGCCAGCAATTAAATCTGAATGCCCACCCAAATATTTTGTAGCTGAATGAATCACGATATCAATTCCAAAATTCAATGGCTTCTGGTTGAAGGGCGATGCAAAAGTATTATCACAAACGGTTAGTATTTCTCTCTTTTTAGCTAATTCAGAAATTTTTTGTAAATCTGATACTTTTAATAGAGGGTTTGTTGGAGTTTCAATAAAAAACATCTTTGTATTATTTGAAATCTCTTTTTCTATATTCTCAATATTGCTCATATCAACATATGAAATTTTAATTCCTTGAGAAATACTTTTAATTTCATTGAATAATCTAACCGACCCTCCGTAAAGGTCATCCATTGCAATGATGTGATCGCCTGGCTGAAGTAATTCTACACATGCAGAAATTGCTGCAACCCCAGAAGAGAATCCAAACCCTTTGATACCATTTTCTAAACTTGCAATACATTCTTCAAATGCTTTTCTGGTAGGATTTATTGATCTGGAATAATCATACCCTTTGTGAACACCTGGACTAGATTGTTCAAAGGTCGATGCCATAACAATTGGAGTCATAACAGCACCTGAAGTAGGGTCAGGTTTTTGACCGGCATGTATAGCTAAAGTTTCGAAATTCTTTTTTTTCTTTTTTGTCATTTTAAAAATTTTCTTCAAGCCACTCTTTATTGTACGCTTTTGAAAGATACTTATTTCCAGTATCACAAATTAACGTAACAACTTTTTTTGGAGTTTTTTGTAATTTACACCATTCAACTGCGGCATGAACAAGTGTTCCGCATGAGGTTCCTGCAAGAATTCCCTCTTCTTGCAATAGTTTATTCAACATTTCAAAAGCATCTTTGTCTGAAACATAAATACCTTCGTCAATAATATCTAAATTTAAGTTGCCCGGAATATGGTCTTCGCCAATTCCCTCTACAAGCCAAGATCCATTTTCATATTTATAAGATCCGGTGTTTACAGCATCTGCAACGACGGAGCCAACTGGATCGGCAATGACAATATTTATCTTTGAATTTTTAGATTTTAGAAATTTTCCAACACCACTTATTGTTCCTCCGGTCCCGACGCCAGCTACAAATGCATCAATATTTCCTTCCATTTGCTCCCAAATCTCAGGCCCTGTTGTTGTTTCATGGATCATTGGATTGGAGGGGTTATTAAATTGATCTGTGAAAAATGCGCCAGGAGTTTCGGAAACAATTTTTGCCGCCAAATCTTGATAATGTTCAGGATGACCTTTTTCAACGTCTGATCTTGTAAAAATTATATCTACACCCATTGCTTCAAGGTGCATAACTTTTTCTTTACTCATTTTGTCTGGTATTACCAAGATTAATTTGTAACCTTTCAACTTAGCCGCAAGCGCTAGACCTAAGCCAGTATTTCCTGCGGTGCATTCAACTATTACACCACCTTTTTTTAAAAGACCTTTATTTTCTGCATCGGTAATCATTTGAAGACCAACTCTGTCCTTTATAGAACCTCCTGGGTTTAAGTTTTCTAACTTTACGTAAAGTTCACATAAACCTGTGTCTATTGAGTTAATTTTTAAGATTGGAGTATTTCCAACCATATCTAAAATATTTGAATAAATTTTATTCATCGTTTGGAGGATCTTCTTTCTTTCTATTATATTTTTTCTTGTCAACGAAAACACTAGACTTATTAAATTTTCTTGCGTTCTTGGCAACAGGATTTATTCTTTTTCTACTAATTTTTTTTTTCACTTTTAGGTTTTTATGAAATAAATAAAATAGTATTTAAATAGTCTCAATAGCTTTTTTAGAGTATGTTTAGGGTCATTAAATTCATTTCTCTTTGAATAATATTCTTTCAAATGAAGATATCCTAATAAGAATTTATTTTTCACAGTTTGATTTCTTTTGGAAAGTCCTTCATAAACGTATGGCCTTATTGGTCGTTGAGAATACTTTTTTAACAACTTTCTCAATTCATCCATGTGATCTATATTTTTGCTTCTCAAGTAATCGTACAATGGACCACCGACAGGTCTAGTATGTTTCATGGAAATTTCATCGAGGATAGCCATTTTTTTTAATTCGTAATTGAAATAATTACCCCAAAGATGATCCAAACCAATTCCACTTTCACATTCTTTAAAATCTTCTAAGGCCCCTTGAAGAACTTTCTTGGTTATACACGGAGCCATTACTTCAATAAAATTCGAATACCTTAAAATAAAGTCTTCGTTCTGAATCAGTAGAAGAAAAGTGTAAAAACTATCTTTTGTCAGGGAAGGCTGGGCAACAAATAAATTATGCTTATTCATTATTTGAAACATTTTATTTATCGAAATACTATCGATTTCTAAATCGTCGTCGGGGAACCAATAATAGTCGTAAGTATTAAGTGCGTTGCTACTAAGCAAAAAATTATAAATTGATGTCCATTTCCCTCCTTCAATATAAAACTTCGACACACCTTCTGAAGTATTGAAATTGTCAAAAGCTTTTCTTTCATAAAACAATAGTATTAAGTCCCAATTTCGATCAATGTAGTTCTTGGAAATCCAATATTGATGTAGTGAATTGTTACCATTTCTAGAAATGACTACATTGGAACGCATCAAAATATTTTAAGAATTTAGTCGTTTATTAATTTCTTCTTTTACCAACCAAATTCTATCTTGTCCCCAGACGTAATAAGGATTGCTACCATCTGCATCAGTTATTTTAAAACTAGGAACACCCCAACAATTTCCACGATACATGTCTTCACAGTTTTCATTAAGAATTTTTTTCCAAGCAGAAGTATTTAGATGTTTTTTAACTTCTTTCCAATTAAGACCAAGCTCAGATACGAGGTTTGCTAAAAAACTCTCTTCGCCTATATTGATACCGTCTTGAAAAGAAGCTTTCAACAATTCATCAATATATTCAAACCCTTTTCCAAGACGATTTATTTCTGGAAAAAGCGAATAAGCTTTTCTAGCCGGTTTTCCAATTGGTGAATAAATTGACTTCATCTCATAATCATATTTTCTTCCTTCTCTTGCTGCATCTGAAATAATGTACTTAGCTTTAAACGTAGGAATTGTCATCATTCGCATGAGCATTGGTAATACTGGCTTAGTTATCAAATTAATAGGGTATTTTTCAGACAATCCTTTGACTCTCTTTGCGCTTATAAAAGTGTATGGGCTATTCAAAGAAGGGTAGTAGCTTAAATTTAGCTTTGTTTGAGAACTTAGTTCTTCAGGAGCAGACAACATTAAAGGCGCGATAGCTTCATTTGACGAAGTCTTTTTTACTCCAAGCTCAGTAAGTCTTTCTTCTAAATGATTTAATCGGTCTACTCCCCAGTAAAGTTCTTTTTCGTAGTAAAAAGCTGATCCAAAATAATAACCACTTCCATCTCTTTTTTTATTTCCTTCTTTTAATATCTCATTAACCTTTTCAATAGAAGATGAATAATTCTTAGACAAGTTAATAAGTTCACTCTTATTGTTTTGCCAGAGAAAATCACTTACTAATTTAGCAACTTCAGTAAAGTTTTCAGCTGTCACAGATGCAAGAATAGAGTTAGCCAAGTTGACCAGAGATTTATTCGGATATGAAGTCCCACTAAAATCAACCCCGTAGTAGGGAGCAATTCTTTTTACGTCTTCTAAACAATAATTGTTGTACAAGGAAGGTTCATGTAATGTTTCAGGATTTTCATCACCTACTAAAATGGGACTCAATTTTATTGAATATTCATTAACCAGTTTTTCAATAAATTGGATTGTTAAATGAGAGTAAGGATCATCGACCTTATGAAAATACAAAATTTCATGTTCTCTCTTTTCTTTAACTCTGTCGGATTCGGCTTTAATTCTTATTGCTTTAAAGTTTTCAAAATTTGAAAACATATTCATGGTTTTATTCCTGAGTTTATAAGCGAAAGTTCTTCTCGCAATAAAATTTCTAAAGACCTTCGCAATCAAAATCTTTCCTCCCCAGATTGAATTCGAGTATAAAGCGATTTATCAATTTCTACGTAATTATTTTTCTGATAAAAAAACAATTTGTCTTCTATTAGCTCAGGGTTAAATCCTTGTTTTTTTAAATCTTCTTTTTGATGTTTAAAAGTTCCTGTTGTTTGCATATTATTTGATAATCTCAAGAAATAAGGTTTTTGGAAGCTATTTAAATTTTCATTTACATGATTTGTAAATGAATCAAAAGTGAAATCTTCTGAAACACTCATAGTGGCCATACCTGCTTTCCCTTCAGCAGAATCAATTTGCACACCATAAACATTACAATCCAAAACTCCGGAAGCTTTGTTTAATATTGCTGCAACTTCCATTGTTGAAACGTTTTCACTTTTCCATCTGTACGTATCGCCAACTCGATCAGCAAAAGATAACCAATTATTGTCATGAAGAGTTATAAGATCCCCGGTATTGAAGTATTGGTCTCCTTCTCTAAAAACATTTTGTAATATTTTTTTATTGGAAGCTTGAGCATCTAAATATCCTTGAAATTTAGCAGTGGAATTTATTCTTTGAATATATAATCCTGTCTCACCTTGATCTATTTTTGTACAAAATCCTTTTTCATCCAAAATAGGCGTTCCATCATCTTTATTACAATTGATAATTGTTGAATCTGATCTCTTTCTTCCAATCATTCCTGTTCTTCCGAAATAATTAATCGTCATACCAACTGCTTCTGTTGCCCCATATATCTCTCTAATTTGATTAATATTGAATCTTTTCTGGAATGCTTCCCATATATCAGGCCTTAAACCATTTCCGGAGATTCTTGTGATTGAGTTGTGTTTATCCTTTTCTGAAGGCGGCATATTCATTAAATATCTACAAAGTTCACCAACGTAAATAAATTTATTAGCTTTATATTTTTCTATATCGTCCCAAAAATCTGAGGCAGAAAATTTAGCTTTAATTACATTAGCGCATCCAGATCTTAAACTTGCTGCCCAACCCAAAAGTAATCCAGTTGAATGATACAAAGGTAAAGTTAAATAAAGACGATCACTTCTTTTAAAACCAAAACATAAGTAGTGGCCTGCAAATGATCCCTTCACTAACTTAGCGTGATCTACTAATGCGGCTTTTGGAAGACCTGTAGTTCCTGAAGTAAATATATAAGCAGCCACATCTTTCATTTTATGAATTGCTGGTTCAAAAGAGGAAAATTGATTCGCAAGTTTCTTTAAATTTATAGAACCATCTGGAATCGCTTCAGAATCTTCCATTACAAAAATTGGTAAATCACTCAAATTCGTGTTTTCTAATGCCTTGTTTAGTTTTTCTAAGTGAGATGCGCCAACAGTTATCATTTTTACATTTGAAATACTTATTACATGTTTTAAGCCTTCTCCAGCGACGGTAGTGTTGATTAAGGCAGCAACGGAGCCAATTCTAAAAGAAGCTAAAAGTAGCAAGACAAAGTCCGAACTATTGTCCATCAACATAGCAAAACAGTCGCTTTTTTTAATACCTTGAGAACTCAAGAAACCGGCATACTTATCTACTTGCTCATTGGCTTCTTTCCAAGTTAACTCTTTGCCTTCAAAAATAAGAGCCACATCATTAGGATAGGATTCAACATTTTTATCAAAAAAGTTTAACAAGGTTAGATTTGCGTCATCTTTCCAAGTAAAAAGAATTCTGGGCAGGCCTAAAGCATAATAGTAAAGATCTTCATAAACCCCAAGCAGTTTCCATTTTAAATTACTCATTTATTTCTCCCAGACATTCATTTAAATCATTTGTGATAAAAAAATCAATTTTGTCTCTAACATTTCTATATATTTTTAATTTTTTAGAATCCTCATCTATTTGAGACCTAAACGAATTTTCATTGCTTAAAAAAGAATATTCATTAGTCACGGGCAGAAACTTTATCGTAAATAAAGAAAGGTAGATAAATCAATCCAAACAATAGTAATCCAATTGATGCAAAAAATGGAATATGCGCTGGTGGTTCAGGCATAAACGCCGTCAAATTAGCTCCAACCGGAAATTCCATTAAATACCAATAATTTGCTGGAGCACTTGCCACAAAGTAATTAATAGTTAAATTAATTACGTAAATGACAGCAACTGTCGGTATGCTAATCAAAATTACTTTTTTTAAATCCTCAAAATCTGGTCTTTCTCTGAAGGTAATTGACGTTAAAAAAATGGCAAAAAACAACATACCGTGTGAAAAGAAATAAAGTAAAAAATGAGGATGAGGAAAGGTGTGCGAAATATCTGGTTGAGTAAGTGCCATTGCGCAGCCTCCGATGCCCCAGAAAAAAGCAATGTTAAATAATAGTTTTTTATTAAACAATAAATGAAAAGCTATTAATAAAGATGCCAAATTACACAAATGAAAGGGCAGCATCGAAAAAAACTCGTACCTTTCGGGAAATAAATAAGGGTAATAAAAAGGTTTTACAAATTCATTAGCAATAATTACTAATGCTAAAATTGATGTAAATAAATAAAGACTATTGCGTGACTTTCCCTTCAAAAGGATTGGAATGAAAATAGAAATTATTATTAGAAAAAATATTGCAAGTATGTGGTCAATTCCAAAGATTTTGAATTCACTATAACCATTCATTTGAAGTGCTTAAGTTTTTTTGAAAAGATCGCCATAAAAATCTTCAAATTTACCTTGAAGTCTTTGCATCCCTCCAATCCATCGATCATAGTCTGTTGCTTTTCTTTTAATATATTCTAAAACTTCCTCATGCGGCGTGATGAGAAACTGTTCTTTTTTAATTGCTTCTATCACAGCAGCAGCACATTCTTCGGGCTCAATCATGCCATCGACGCCTGCGGTCCCAGCTCCATTTTCAGTCATAGGCGTTTTTACTGCTTGAGGGCAGAGGCATGAAACTCCAATACCTTTACTTCCGTAGGTAATTTTGATCCATTCAGCCAAACTCAAAGCAGCAGCTTTAGTAACTGAGTAGGGCGCTAGTCCAACCTGAGTGAGCAGTCCGGCAGCTGAGGATGTATTCATTAAATAGCCACTGCCTTGTTCCAACATTTGAGGCAGTACGTTTTTGGCAGCAAAAATATGACTCATTACATTTATCTCCCAGATGTTTTGCCAATCTTCTGTCGAAACATCAAGCAACATAGGTTCTCCACCAATTCCAGCATTCGAGCAAAAAATATCTATAATTCCAGAATCTTCATTTGCAGTTTTGATTAGTTCAATTATTTCACTTTCTTTTGCTACATTCGTTTTTATAAACTTCACGTCTAATTCCTTCGAAACGGCTTTGCCGTTTTCTTCATTCTGGTCAGCAATGAGAACGTAATTAGCTCCTGCCGATTTAAATGCTTTTGCCAATGCTTTACCGATGCCACTAGCTCCGCCAGTAATTACAACGTTTTTACCTGATATTTCCATTTGCTTTAATTAGTTCTTCAGCTTCTTTTCGCATGTCAATTTTTGCAATTTTTCCAGAAGCTATTCTCGGTAATTTTTCTGTTTGAAATCTATAGTGCGAGGGAACCTTAAAATTTGCAATTTTTTCTCCCAAGAAGCTGGAAATTTCTTCCTCACTTAAAATGGATTCTTCACGAATGCATATATATGTCGCTAAAATTTCACCCAATCTGTCATCTGGAACACCAAACACAGAAGCTTCAAGAACGGAAGGGTGTTCACAAATAGCAGCTTCGACTTCAATACAAGATATATTTTCTCCGCCTCTAATGACTAGATCTTTTTTTCTATCGTTTATATAGAGAAATCCATCGTCATCAAGATATCCAATGTCTCCGGTTTTTACCCAGCCATCTTTGGTAAGTGCTTCATCGGTAGCTTTTTTATTTTTCCAATAACCCTTAAATGTTGAAGCAGACTTTATACAAACTTCACCAGTTTCATTGGTATTTAAATCATTATCATCATCGTCAATAATTTTTAACTCCATAAGTAATGGAAGTCCAAACCCAGTACTGGCTGGTTTTTTTACGTATACCTCACCTGCATTATTTGCACCCAAAGCATTTGTTTCTGTCATGCCATAACCGATTCCAGGATTCGTATTTGGGAGATGTTTTTTTTGCTTTCTTACTTGCTCTGGAGGCCTTGCTGATCCTCCTCCCAATAAGTCTTTTAAGGTTTCTATGTTTCTAGGATTCTTTGCCTGCGCTTCAACAATTTCAGAGGACATCGTTGGTACTCCAGTAAATGCAGAGATTTTTTCTGCTTCGATAAGATCTAAAGCGTTTTCTGGATCCCACTTGTACATCAATACAGTTTTTCTTCCCACAGCAATTGATAAAAGAAAGATGGCGTGACAGCCAGTGACGTGGAAAAGAGGTACGCTTAATAGGGTTGCTGGTTGATATTTTTCTTCGGAAAGTTGATCATTAGAAGATGTATCCTCACTAGTCTCCGCGAGTCTTCCCATAGTAGTAATTGTTATCCAATACAATGGAGCAAAAATAATTCCTCTATGGGTTAAGACAACACCTTTTGGATGTCCAGTGCTACCTGAGGTATACATGATTGAAGCTTCATCTTCTGGATCAATATCAACAATTTTTTGTAATTCAGTATCTGCACCATCAATTATTTGATCAAAATTTATTTCGGAATACTCAGGTTTTGATGCTCTTACTGCAATTCTTGAAAGATCTGGTAAAATATCTTTTACTCTATCCAACCTCTCTTCATCTGCAATGAACAGTTTTGCTTCACTATTTACCAAACCGTATTCTAATTCATCTCCTTTCCACCAGGAATTTAAAGGAACTGCAATTGCTCCAATTGAAGTCGTTGCAATGTAAGCAAACATCCACTCTGGATAATTTCGCATAGAAAAAGCAACTTTATCGCCTTTCTTAATACCAAATTCATCAATTAGTTTGTTGGCTAATTGATTTGCTTTTTCCATAGTTTCTTTAAATTGATATCTCTCGTCTTCGTAAACAATGTGAGTCCAGTCTCCATGCATGAAACCAAGTTGATAATAATCTCTAAGATTTTGAGGTGCATTCTCAAATACATGATATTCATTGCCTCTAATATCAGCTTTGGTGAGAGAAAGTAATCCTTCTTTTGTGACCTCTTGAAGAAGCTCTAATCTACCATCGGGTGTTAAAAGTTTTGATTCCATTTAGATTACTGTGCCTCCATCTATTACTAAGGTATGACCGTTAACAAAACTTCCTGCCTCTGATGCTAAAAATACTGCAGCACCGCCAATTTCATCTGGTTCACCGATTCTTTTCATTGGACAAGTTGCTGTGGATTGTTTGAGGATTTCGGGATTTTCCCACAAAGCCTTAGCAAAGTCGGTTCTAAATAAACCCGGCGCAATAGCATTGGTCCTAATGTTGTGTTGGCCAAATTCTAACGCATAATTTTTTACCAACATTAAGTCGGCTGCTTTAGAAATATTGTAGGCACCTATAACGGGACTTGCATTTAAACCGCCAATAGAAGAAATGACTATAATGCAGCCATCTTTTCTTTCCATCATTTCTGGAATGACCATCTGACATAAATTATGATTACTTTTAATATTGTTATTCATAATTTTTTCAAAGGCGTCATCAGGTATATCTTTGATCGAGCCAAAAAAAGGATTTGTAGCAGCGTTACAAACAAGTATGTCAATTTTTCCTAATTGAGATCTAGATTCTTCAACAAGCATTTCAAGGGCTGTTTTATCGGAAATGTTGCAAGGAATAACGACCGCTTTTCCTTTTTCGCCATATAAAGGCGGAGTATCTAAATTATTAATCTCATCTGCAGTTGCTTGGCAGACATCTGCTTTTCTACTCGAAATAACTACATTAGCTCCGTGTAACGCCATAGCTGTAGCAATAGATTTGCCAAGTCCTTTTGAGGAACCTGTTATTACTGCATTTTTCCCCCTTAGATCAAACATTATTTGCCTTTCCAGTTGGGCAGTCTTTTCTCTGCGAATGCAACAGGGCCTTCAATAAAATCTTCGCTCCCAAACAATTCCTTAACCGCTGAATAATGAACGCCCATAGATTTTTCTAGTTCAGGTTCATTAAAGTTTTCATAAGCTACTTGTTTAGTAGCTCTAATTGACATAGGAGAACATTCTTCAATTTGTTTAGCCCAAGCTTTCGCTGCAGTTAAAAGATTTTCAGGTTCTACAACTTCATTGACAAAACCCAATCGCATACCTTCCTCGGCAGGGACGTGCCTTCCTGTGAGCATCATTCCCAGAGCATTTTTCATGCCTATCTGTCTTGGTAGTCTTTGCATTCCTCCCGCTAATGCAGCCAATCCAACTTTTGGCTCAGGCAAAGCAAATTTTGCATTGGTAGATGCGATGATTAAATCGCAAGCCAGAGCGATTTCAAATCCACCACCCATTGAAACTCCATTAACAGCTGCAATGATAGGCTTCTTCAAATCAAATCTTGAGGTAAGACCAGCGAATCCCGAAGACGCAATATTAATGTCCATTTTACCGCCATTTTGCGCTTGAAATTTTAAATCATTGCCTGCAGAAAAAGCTCTGTCTCCAGCTCCAGTAATTATTCCAACCCATAAATTCTCATCCTTTTCAAATTCATTCCACACTTCATCAAATTCAGCATGAGCAGGTGGATGCAAAGCGTTCATAACTTCAGGTCGGTTGATGGTAACAGTCAAAATATGACCATCTATTTCAGTTGTTAAAAATTCGTAATCAGTTTTCATATTCTCCTCTTTATTTATTTTCTTAAATTAAGACTTTAGTTTGTCTTTGATCATTTAAGAATTGAATGTCATCTTATGATAAATTATATTTCTAAAAAATAAATAGGAGAAGGAAATTGAATATCGAAAATAAAGTTGCACTTATCACCGGAGGTGCTTCCGGTTTAGGTCTTGCAACTGCCAAAAATTTACACGCAAAAGGAGCAAAATTAGTTTTGTTGGATTTAAATGAAGACAATCTCAAAAGTGCACAAGAAGAATTGAAAACCAATGTCACAGGAGTGGTGACTAATGTAGCAGATGAAGAGAGTGTAAAAAACGCTATTAAGAGTGCAATCGACGAATTCGGTGCGATACATATTTTAGTTAATTGTGCAGGTATTGGGAGTGCCTCAAAAACAGTTGGCAGAGATGGTGCACACCCTTTAGATATTTTTAAAATTGTTATAGACGTTAATTTGGTCGGAACTTTTAATACCCTTAGACTTGCAGCCGAAGAAATGGGTAAGAATGAACCAGAAGCTGACAACGAATGTGGAGTAATTATCAATACTGCTTCGGTTGCTGCTTTTGATGGCCAAATTGGACAAGCTGCTTATAGCGCCAGTAAAGGCGGGGTGACAGCAATGACACTTCCTATTGCAAGAGATTTAGCGAGAATGGGAATTCGAATAAATACTATTGCTCCAGGAATATTTGACACACCCCTTATGGCGATGGCATCTGATGAAGTAAGAAAGCCTCTTATAGAAATGACTCAGTTCCCTAAGCGTTTAGGAAATCCTGACGAATTTGCATTATTAACGGCACAAATAATTGAGAATCCCTTTTTGAATGGAGAAACAATTCGTTTGGATGGCGGAATTAGAATGGCGCCAAAATAAATTAATATATTTATTTATTCCAATTTATTACTTTGATTAAATTGAATATGATATTAATATAATTCGATGTCTCAAATGAAAAAATTCCTCTCAAAGTCAAAATTAGTATCCAAGAAATTTCTTTATACTTTAGTTGCTTTATCTTTAATGGCTTGTGAATCGACAGGCGGGGATATTTGTGGAATGTATATTTGCTAGAAACTAAAATGGGAGGTTCTGTGAAACAGTTCAATTTATCGATTTTAATTTTATTTTTATTTTATGCTTGTGGCGGTGGAGGTGGTTCAGCCTCTTCTGGAGGAGGCTCTGGTTATGGAGAGAGTTCTGGTAGCTCTGCATCTGGTTCTGGCAGCTCTGCATCTGGGTGTGTTTCAAGTGCAACCAATTTTTGTGTCAAAGTAGTTTCTACTGCTGGTGGTGAAAAATTCTCAATAGATGGAACTACTCAGAAAACTCTAACTTTAACAGCTGGCACTGCTTATACCTTTGATCAGACTGACTCTACCAATGCAAATAATCCACTTGTTTTTTCCGAAACTGCAAATGGAACACACGCTTCGGGTACTGCATACACAACAGGAGTAACAACAACTGGAACTGCTGGTAGTACCGGAAAAACTACTTTTACTCCTGCGTCTAACGCTCCAACCCCACTTTATTATTTCTGCACAAATCATTCAGGGATGGGCGGGACTACAAATATTTCTGGAACATCTGGTGGTTCAGGTTATTCCATTCCATCTAAAGTTGAACCTATAGATACTCAATAAAAGAGAAACGGAGAAGATTATGAAAAAATTAATTGTATTACTTACTTTAATTCCGGCTTTTGCTTATGGACAAGCCGTAACAGCTCAAGCAGGTTCTGCTTACTTTACTGACAAAACCGATTTCTTCGTTGGTGGCAATGCTTTAAACGATTCATTAGGACAGGTTAATTTTCTATTATGTTTTATATCCAACACTAGACCCGAAAGTTTATTAAACACTTCAGGTCCTTTTGTTGCTGCAATCAATGAAAATTTATGTGACGCAGCTAGAGACACGTCTAAAGATTCCGATAAGAACTCAACCTCTCAAGCTTCTCAGCAATCAAGTGGTGGTTCAGGCGGTGGAAGTTCATCCAAAGATGCAGCTAGTAAATCAAAAGGTTCTGAAACTCAATTAACAAAATCTTACAACTTAGCCACACAAACTGATTCTGCCGGAGCAATGAATGTTAAGTCGTGGGTATTTCTTCCAAAAAAAGGAGGTGGAAGCGGAGCAGGTAGTACAGCTTCTGCTGATCCAAACGCTGGTGGAGACCCATTTGATGCAATGGACAAAGTTGTCTATTTTAATTTTTCTCAAACTGCTAATCCGAATCCCGTTTTGAAAGGAGATGGCACACCGACTTCAAAATTTGGAGACTTTACTGCTAATTATTCTATTTATGCTAATCCTGGAGAAGTTTATTTACCTGGAACAGGTGGAGGTTTAGCTCCTCCAAGCACTATTGCAGACGTTGTTGCTGGAGCCGCTATAGGTACCGCTGCGACAGATACTGCTGCTGGAATTGCGACCAACGCTACTTTTAACGTTGGAAATGGGTACTTGGCTGCTAGTGGCAACACTATTAGTTACAAAGATACTATCTTTGGCGCGCTTGAAGTTTCTGTAACTTTTAATTCAACTGGTTCAGAGGGAGTTTATGTGAGCTCGGAAGGTTGGGGGCCAAGTCCTACTGATGCTAATACTTGGGGTCCATACAATAAATTCTATGCATTTAAAGTGAATGATAGTGAAAAATATTATTGTACAAAGTTAGTTGGTGCCGATTTCCTACAAATAAATTACGACGCCGATGGCTTTGGCGATGGTGAAGAACCAACTGCAGTTTCTCTTACCGACGCTCAAATTTCTAGTCAAGGTTATTCTACAACAGAGACTTGTTATTCTTCTGACGTAGCAACAGCAAAAAAAGATGTTTACAGATATGGAGTTTACGATTCAGCCACTGGAGCGAGACATGAAACGACTGGCGGTGGTTTCCCAATCAGAGCAGACAATCCAGTTTCTGGTAAAGACGACATGTTTGGTTGGGCTGATTACTATGGTACTTGGGTAGATGATTATATGAATCCAGAATCTAGTCTTACAGGAGCAACTTGGGTTCGAGATGATGGTTCAACTGATACCACCCAATATAAAGTACAAAAGAATCATCTCGAAATCTTAAAATTCGTAACGTCATACTCATCCTTGGATTCTTTAGATCAAGTTCAGATAAATATTTACACTGGAGATCCTTATTGGGGAGCAGAATACGGTGCCGCTAATATGTTTGGTTCTACTGCTGCTAATGGTGGCACACAATGTGACTACTCCCATTTTTCCGATGCAGGTAACACGGCTTGTTATGAAGAATACAAAGGTTACTGGGACAAAGCTACAGCATCTTTCGTCTTTACACATGCAATGAAATGGGCCCTGACTGGAAACAATCAAAATCCTGAAGTTGAATTATCGACTCCGATTACTATTTCAGGAGCCAATTGGTATAGCACGATGACTAAAAATGAGGGCGGATGGACTGATAGACGTGGGTTAGACGGTTGGTCTCCTGAAACACAAATTTATTATCAGATTTCACCAGAAGCAATTAATGCTCCAACATCCGCAACAGCTTCTGCAGGTATTAAAAAAGAAACCATGACAATTGTGAAAGATATGACGGATGTACCGGATACTTTGTATTGTTATTTTGATTGCATCGATGCAAGTGTGTTCAATGCTGTTCTTACCTCTACAGCAAATGCTTTAGCTGGTGGCGGCACAGATCAACTAGTTGATAGTGGTTATTTTGCAGCGACCTCAGATTGTGTGATTAATAATAATGGAACGGCAGGAGATTCAGCTGACGATTGGCAAGAATGTGGTCAAGGTAATATTGTCGATAATGAAGTTCAATATATTAAATCTAGCGGAAAAATTTACGATACTTCTGCTAGCGCTAACAATGAAATGAATATTCATGGTTCTGGCGCTACGTCAAATACTCAAGCGGCTCTTGCTTCATTAGCATCTGCGAAAAATATGAGTGCTGCTGATGCATTGATGCAGGTTCAAATGAAAAAACCTGATTACGATGCGACTTTTGGAACTTGGTACACTGCTTATTTAGATTGGGCGGCAGAAACCGGTCCATTGGTTCCTGCATCTCAACAATCCAATCTTGAATGTGAAAAAATTGATGGAAATTACGCGCCTCGAACTAAATGGACAGGCACAGGAAACGAAGGTAAAACGAGATATTGTCAAGAAAATATCTGGGAAGGAAACGTTACCGAATATTATAGAATTTCAATGAGGATAAGACCTCAATGGGAACTAATAAATGCTGCATCCAGTGCAAAGATTGTTTTTTCTCCACCATCTTATTTGATTCTTGATCCAGACAGCTGGACTTCTACACAAACTGCAGCTTCTGGAATTTCTTCTAAAGATGCAAAAAAGGATTATCGACTTTTTTATAATGGCTTTGGTTCTTATTTAGATATTCCGGGATCAATTTTTAATACTTGTACTGGAACAGATCTTGGCGAATATTATTTCGGCTCTTGGGACGATCAATGCATGCGTTATCTTCCTAGATTTACTATTCCAGATGGAGCTCAGTTAACCGACGAAGCGACTTCAAATACTTATATTGTTAAAGCTCTGGCAGGGGATGAGCTGCTTTCGCCAATAACCGCGAAAGGTTTAGATTATACTGGCCTTACAAAAGCAATTCTTCCAGATGCTAGTAATCTTAAGGATATGGGTCCTGGTGGGTCTGACTCAATTGGTACGGTTCCTGAGAAGAGTACGTTGATAAATAATGGTGATACTGCGGTCAATCACGGTACAGTGGTTTTCGATCCATCATCGTAAAATTTGATATCTGATTTAAAAAACTCCCTTAAATTTAAGGGAGTTTTTTATAGAGAGTTGTAAAAATCTTTAAGATGATTTGTAATCTCTTTTGAAGAATCTTCTTGTATGAAATGATTGCCTTTGACTTCTACCTCTTTAATTGACTTCCATTTTCTTATTTCATCCCTTTGCTCTCCAGTAAGAATTAATCCTGGATTAGCATTAATAAAAAGCTTAGGAATTTCAGATGAACTATGAAATTCAGCGTTCAAGATAACTTCATCTAGAGTCTCAGATGGCTCAGTACCATCGAGAGGTATGTTTCGGGGCCAAGTTAGAGTAGGGCGTCTTCCTTCCCCCTCATCTAAATAAGGTTTTAGGTATTCTTCCTTGTCACTATCACTCATGGGAGTTATTGGATCGTTAAAAAGTAATCTTTCAACGAAAAAATTTTTTTCCAAAACCAGTTCCTCTCCAGCATCAGTTCGCAAAAGCGAAAATATTTTTCTTGCAACTTTTGGCCATTTTTCCCAAGTGAGCGGCACTGCTATACCTTCCATAAAAGATATTGATTTTATTTTGTCAGAATTTAATCTTGCGTACATTAGGCCTAAAGCACAACCCCAATCGTGAATGACTAAATGTTGATTCTCATCAAGATCTAAAGTTTCTAATAGTTTAGATAAAAAATCATAATGACCTATGAAACTGTATTCAGGGTTGTTTATTCCATCTAACTTTTCTGAATCGCCCATGCCAATTAAATCAGGAATAATTATTCTGTTTGTGTTGAGGAAGTTTGGAGCAATATTTCTCCAGAGATAAGAAGAAGTTGGGTTTCCGTGCAAAAAAATAATTGGCTCACCATTGCCTTCATCTATAACAGCCATTTTTTTTCCTTTAATTTCTATATATTTTTTTTGAATTTCCATAGTTAAGATTTAAATTTAGGTTGTCTTTTATTCGTATTAAATTAGATTTCTCTTTATAGTTTATTACTATTTAAAAGTATATGTTAAGCGAAATAGATATAAACAGAATTATTGAAATGGCTTGGGAGGATAGGACGCCATTTGAAGTTATTCATTCTGAGTTTAATTTAACTCACAACGAATTAATTACTTTAATGCGAAACAATTTAAAACCTAGAAGCTTTAAGTTGTGGCGAAGAAGGGTTTCTGGAAGAAAAACTAAACACATTAAATTAAGAGGGCATTTAGTTGGAAGACACAGATGTTACCGCCAAGGAAAAATTAACATTAAAAAAAGATAGATTTACTGAGTTATCAGCTTTTCTCAAAAAAGAGGGGTTTGCGGTTGAACTAACTTGTGAAGAAGATTTTACTAGTATGTCTTTCATTACTAGTAATCCTGATCCAATTGAAGTTTCTATACAATTATTTAATGATTATTACAGAGTGTGTTATTGGGACGGTTACGGAGTTGCTGAATTTTATGATTATGCAAGTCTTTCCAAAGCTTTTAAAAAATTTACAAAATTTCTAACGAAGTCTAAATCAAATATAGAAAAATTTGGATTGAAGTAAAAGCATACTAAATTGAAAAATATCTTTTACCTAAAAAAATCCTCTTTCCAGATAAAGGAGATTTATTTATTTTATGAAATTGCTGGTGCGGAAGCACCTAACTTTCTTTCTCTTAAAGTTCTCTTTAAAACTTTGCCTGTTGCGTTTCTGGGGAGGGCATCAATAAACTCTACCCCTTTTGGAATCTTAAATTTTGCTAAGTTTTTAAGACAATGATCGATTATCTCTTCTTCTGATAAATGTTCATCTTTTTTTATAACTATGAAAGCAAACCCGACTTCACCCCATTTCTCATCAGGAACACCAATAATTGCTGCCTCTGCTATTTGAGGTATTTGATAAATTACATTTTCAACCTCAGCAGGGTAGACATTTTCTCCCCCAGAGATGTACATATCTTTTTGTCGATCTACAATGTATATAAATCCTTCATCATCCATTTGAGCGGCATCGCCAGTTTTTAACCATCCATCTATAAAAGATTTTTTGGTTGCTTCCTCGTTATTCCAATAGCCCGGAGTAATGTTTGGTCCTTTAATGAGAATTTCACCAACTTCTCCTTTTTTTACTTCATTCCCCTTATCGTCTACTATTTTTACCGCAGTGTGTAATAGAGGCTTCCCAGCAGATCCTATTTTTCTAGCTGCTTCATCGCCAGATAAACTTATTGCTGCTGGGCTTGTTTCAGTCATCCCCCAGCCTTGAGAAAATTCTACTCCTTTATCTTGCCAAGTTTTAAGTATTACTTCAGCGCACGGTGCGCCTCCAACACCAGCACTTTGAATTCTTGAAAAATCAGTTTTTTCAAAATCTGGATGCAGCATCATAAATTGATAGGGCGCTGGTACAGCGAATAAATGAGTGACTCCGTAATCCGGATTGTTGATAATTTCTAAGGCTTTTCCTGGGTCAAATTCTTTGGTTAAAATAATTTGGCCTCCATTATGTAGCACGGGATTCGCGTAACAATTCATTCCGCCAGTATGAAATAAAGGCAATGATACTAATTGAACTGCTTTATCAGTAATCCTTGCAGTTGAAGCCAAATTTACAATATTAAAAAACTGCATTCTATGGGTGATCATCGCACCTTTAGGATGTCCAGTAGTTCCAGAGGTGTACATCAACATTATTAAATCGTCGTGAGTAGATTCAACAGAAGTGAAATCATTGCTTTCAGAAATTACAGATTCATAACTACTACTAAAATTATTCTCTTCTATTTCTAAAGAATTTTTAATATCACAATCTTTTAAGAGAGCTTCAGCTATCTCTTTGAATTCAATTGAATAAATGAGTACTTTTGGAGAACTATCATTAAGAATATATTCTAATTCAGGCTTAGTTAGTCTCCAGTTTAATGGCAGTTCGATACCCCCAATTTTTCCGCAAGCAAATTCCAATTCAAATACTTCAGCACAATTATGGGATAAAATTGCCACTCTATCTCCTTTTTCTATTCCATTTTTCTGAAGCCAACCTGCAAGAGCCTTAGATCTATCATTTAATGTTTTATACGATAATTCTTTACCACTGGAAATTTCTTTAATTGCTATCTTTCCTGGTCTAAAGTTAGATTGATATTCCACCCAATCATAATATTTAACAGTCATATTTTTTCTCCAAGTTATTCCTCAGTCTTTGGAAACCAAATCATTGCAATCTGGAATAATATAATAAATACATGCAAGTAGGATATTAATTGGTAAGAAGAGGGTAGTATCATAATTCCAATTATTGACGCAGATATACAATAAAAAGAGCAAAAAACTTTGGTATTACTTTTACTGTCTCATTTCTATTAATAGCTGCTCTTAAACCTTGTGCAAGGTTAAAGCCATAACAGACAAATATTGCAATCGCTAAGTAATATATTGCATTGTTCTCCATTAATCCCCCAATACTTACTATTGAAGATTATAAATATTCATCTATGAATCTCAAAGACTCTATTTAACATAATATATATTATACGAATATGTATATATCAATATTATCAACCTAATAATCTATATAAAACCTGCCAGATAAGTAGATAAGCGGATATTAGTAAAAAAATATCTTTTCTAATGTCTATCTGATTAAATCTGTTACAGGTTTACCATTAATAAAATCACTAATTATTTGAGCTAACTCAGGTCCTACTTCTTCTTGTAAGAAATGTCCTGCTCCCCCCAAAGTAATTTCTGTGGGATTAGGAATTCTATTCATAAAATCATCTTTTAATCTTAAGGTTATTCTTTCATTTTCCCCAAAAGCTACTAAAAAAGGTTTGTCCCATTTCTCATAAACTTCTTTCCATAATCTTTCATTCTCTGGTAACTGAGTTGGAATCAAATAAGGCCATACATGTGCTCCCGCTTTATATGATCCTGTTGGATACGGAGCTTCGTATGCATATGCTTCTTGTTCTGTCAGATCTATTCCTCCAAAGTTTTCTATTATTCCCACTATATTCATATTTTCTGAATAGTATGAATAAGCCATCCATTTGGTAAACATAGAAGCTCCTGTCAAAGGAGATGGTTCACCAGAAGATAAGGCTCTCTCAGCAGCTTCGGATAATTCGTCAAATGTTATTGGCCCATTCCACCAAACCACTAATTTTATTAAGTTTTCTATAAACCAGGCAGGAAGCTGAGTAGCAGCTGCAAATCCAGTATTTGATACAACTACGTTTCCAAATCTCTCAGGCATTTCTGCAACTACTCTTAACCCAACAAGTCCACCCCAATCTTGCCCAAAAAATGTAGCATTTTGCAGATCTAAAGTTTCAATTAATTCTTTCATTACATCAACATGATGAATGTAACTATAGTCATACTTCGATATAAATTTATCTGATTTACCAAATCCTACGCAATCTGGAACTATTACTCTATGTCCATTTTTTACAAGAACTGGAATCATTTTTCTAAAAAGATAACTCCAAGTAGGTTCGCCATGTAAAAGAAAGACGGGATCCGCATCTTTTGGTCCTTCATCAAGATAATGAATTCTCATCCCATCAACCACTAAATAATTTGGTTCAAAGGGATAATCTTGTAAATTGTCAAAACGTTCGTCAGGGGTTCTTACTACGCCTGAGGAAACTATATTTAAATTGTCAGAGTCAATCTCTACTGAAATTGATTCGGTACATGAAAGCAGAAAAAAAGAAACGAAAAATATTATTATTATTTTCATTTAAATCCTCTGTTTTATAATTTTACTACTATGGTTATAGAAATCTAATTAATAGCTACGTTTAAAGAATTAACCACTTCTCCTGTATGTGAAGTTAATTCCATAATTACTTCGTCTTCAAATATGCGCACAACACCGAAGTTAGCTTTTCTGTATGTTGAACCTATCCTCAGTGGACCTTCCTCCTCTGTATTAAATGGTAATGGTAGATTCAATGAACTAGAAGTAAATTCATAGATATTTTTATTATCAGCTGTCTTAAACTGATAAAAACCACCTCTGTGTCTATCTCCAGACAGTATGAAAAAATTGGGTACATTGGATTCATCTATAAGATTAAAAAATCTTGATCTTTCCAAGGGAAACTTATCCCATGATTCCCAACCGTGCCCTAAACTCAAAACCTGTAAACTAGATAAGATAATTTTTATATTACTATCTACTTTCAATTTATCCTTTAGCCAACTCCACTGTTTTTTACCTAATAATGTCTTTTCAGGATTGAAATCTTCTACATATCTCTCTTTTCCTTCTTTATTGAATTCATCAGTTAATTTCCATTCAGATTTAAACGTTCTGTTATCTAAAAATATTAAATGAATTTTTAGACCATTTTTTTTAACTATTTTATCGAAATAGAGTCCATCTCTTTGTCTGCGCGGATCGTTCGCAGGAATTTGCCAAGTTTCTAAGAAAAGTTCTTTTGCTGTGTCTTTGTGACGATAATTTGAACCACCATCGTTTAATCCAAAATCATGATCATCCCAGATAAACTCTGTACTTACATTTTTTAAAAAATCTTCTAAATTATTGTATTGTTGTTTATAAGTTCTGATAAGTTTATCTAATTCTCCATCTTCTTGATCTCCATATACGTTATCTCCAATGAACATAAATAGATCTAATTCTTTCTTTTCTATGGTATTGAGAATAGCCATGCTTCGGTCTTGATGAAGACAAGAGCCAAAACCTAAAGTAACTATTTCTTGGTTTGCATATAAATTAATTGAAATAAGAACAGAGAGAAGAAAATGAATGATTTTCATTAAATGATCATAGACGATAAGGAAAAATAGTAAATTGAAAACTACTTTAATTTATTAAAAAAAATTGAATAATTTCTCTTTGAATGAATTTTCACTGAATATTATCTTTCGGCAGGATAAAACTTAACGTATTGAACAAGTTTAGTATTTAAGTTGCTTCTTACCTCTCCAACTTCTTTTAGGTATTTAACATAAGAGTCTGAGGCATAGGCATTTTTCATGGAATCCGTTAATGATTTCAAGCTATCAGTCCCTACAAATAAAACGTGAGAGTGATATTTATTTCCAAACATAATTCGGTTGATCCCATAAGAACCACTTATTTCTTGACTTGACATAAATTGAGACCAGGAATCTATAAAATATGATTCTTTACCGGCATCTAATTTCATCTCAAATAAAGCAAAATTTGTATTTTCAGTCCAGTCTCCAGCTTGAAGTAAAAGTTCAGTCATATAATTGTAGTTTTTTGAAGTATCCGATGAGCTTTCAAAGGTTTTGATCATTTGTGCAGCTTCAGGACAGCTAGCGAATATTCCTCTACCCTCTTGCATTTGATCGTAACTATCGTAGACCACTAAAACTTGATGAGAATGAACTCCTCCACCAATTGCATATAATCCAATATTTACGCCGGTTGAGTCTCTCCAATTTTTTGCACAATCAGAAGCATCAAACGTGTCTATTGCTTGAACAAATTTTTGTGGATCAGTTACGCTAAATAAATAAAATTCTGCAAAAGTATTTCCCGGTTTTAATGAAGAATGATCGTCCGAAAATATATTTATTGGCATAAATATAATCAGAAATAGAATTATTTTTTTCATTTCAATCTCCTTATTTTGATGTTAAAGAGTAATATTTATTTTTTTAAAATTCAATACTTTATATGTGAACAACGATTGTTGTTGGACCGGGTTCTTTAACAGCAGAAGAAAAAATCTTTATAAAGTCTTCTACCTCTTTGGGTTCATAACATGGTACTCCCATAGATTTAGATAAGCTCATCCAATCTAAAGGAGGATTGTCCAAAGAAAGCATGGAATCAGCTCTTTTCCCTGTTTTTATTGCTCCGACTCTGGAAAGCTCTATTTTAAGAATCTCATATGAATTATTAGCAAAAATTATATTTGTTATGTTCAAATTTTCTCTTGCTTGAGACCACAGCGCTTGAATTGTATACATAGCACCTCCGTCTCCATGCAAAGTAATAACAGGTCTATCAGGTTTGGCAATTGCTGCTCCAACTGCCAAGGGAAGTCCCTGCCCTATTGAACCTCCAGTTAGGGTTAGCCAATCATGAGGTTTCGCTTTAAGAGCTTGTGGCGTTACCAGAAAACTTGATGTAGCTGCTTCATCCGACACTATTGATTCTTCTGGCATTAAATTAGCAATTAAAAGTCCTAAATTATCTATACTTAAATCACCTGTCATAGGCATATCTTCTATCTTACTTTGCAATAAAGATTTGGTTATTTCTTTTCCATCAGATTCATCTACCAGAGCTTTTAAAGCATAAAGTCCATCTTGTTCAGGGGTAGATAAGATAAGAATTTCTGAAGATTTAGGAGTTAGAAAACTTTCTTTATCTGGGTAAGCAAAAAAAGAAACTGGTGGTCTGCTTCCAATGAAAACTATTCCTGAAGTGTTCTTTAAAAATTCTGCTGCTGATTCAGCAAAATAAGGTACTTGTTCAATAATCGGAAGACCTTCGCCCCTTCTTATTCTAGAGACAAAAGTGTCGGTAACTAATCTACATCCGGTTTTACTTGAGATTTTTGCAGCTAAGGTAACGCATTCTTCATTTAAAAATTTCCCTCCTATAAAAAGTATTGAATTATCTTTTTGTAAGATTTCACATGATTTTTTTATTTGAGACTCATCTATTGATTCAGGATCTAACTTTTCCAAAGGAGCTGGAATTTTTGAGTCAAAGCTTCCCCATGCCGAATCAGCTGAAACAATTAAAGTAGATACCTGACCTGGGAAAGCATTTGCTTTTTGCCAAGCTGTATTTCCCAAATCACAAAGATCATTTGAGCTAGTTGCCCTACCGACCCAATCTGATGCAGATTTTGCTAAATTATCTAAATCTGAGGTTAATGGAGCATTATGCTTGAGGTGATAAGTAGCATGATCTCCGACAATGTTAAGCATTGGCGATCTCGCTTTCTTTGCATTATGTATATTTGCGAAACCATTTCCTAATCCTGGTCCGAGATGTAAGAGGCTTGCTGCACTTTTTTCAGCCATTCTTGCATAACCATCTGCGGCTCCAGTAACTACTCCTTCAAATAATCCCAATACTGGTCTTATTTCAGGATTATTGTCTATTGAAGCTACTAAATGCATTTCAGAAGTGCCAGGATTTGCAAAAATAACTTCCAAGCCATTGGCAACTAATGTTTTGATTAATGCGTCTGAGGCGTTCACTTGAAACTAGTTAGACTTTTTTACGATGTCTCTCATAGAAACAACGCCTAATAATTTATCATTTTCCATTACTGCAAGATGTCTTATTTGATTGTCTATCATCAAATCCATTGCTTCATCTGTAGTGTTATCTGGAGAAACTTTAATTATATTAGAAGACATAATGTCTTTAATTTGACTTTGCAGGTGTGCGGCTCCTTTCATAGAAATATCTTCAATAACGTCTCTTTCTGTAATGATCCCGACTAGATTGTTTGGATCATCTGATTTACCGCAATAAACTAATAATGCTCCAATTTTATTTTTATGTAAGATTTTACAGGCATCCTCTATGGAAGAATTTTCTGAAATTGAAAATATTTCCCAATACCTCTGATTTAAAAGAAGTTCTGATATTAAAGACATTTATTTTAAAAGTGGAATTAATTACCCTATGCACTATAATAATCCATTTTAAGGAGTTTAAAAAATGAATTTCCATAGAAGATTGTACAATCTAAAATTTTTGTTAGTTTCTTTGAGTCTAGCACTTCCATCTATTGCTTTCGCTGACACTGGCTACATCACAGTTGACGGAGAAACTATTGAGATAGAAGTTTCAAGGTCTTACCAAACGCCAGCTACCTATCCTAGAAAAGCTTTGCGTCTCGAACGAGAAGGATACGTGATAATAGAATTTGACGTTGATCAGGATGGTTCTGTAATTGATCCTTACGTACTAGAAGGTGAACCAGCAGGTTTATTTAACAGAGCAGCGATGAAATCAATAAGGAAATGGATATACGAACCGTCTACTTATGATGGCGTTCCAGTTCAAGTCAATGATGTTCAAGTAAAAATAAATTTTAACTTGACCGCAGCAGAATAAAGATAATACGCAATTATGCGTATAAGAACCACATTAATTTTAATTGGTTTAATAGGTAATGTAATACTTGCCCTTTCTCTTATTTCTTTATACAACTATAGAGAAAACATCCAAAGATCATTTTCTAGCGAGTCTCTTGTCTCAACCTATGAATCTGCCTGGTTTCAAACTTTAGAAACTTCTTTTGATTCTATCAATGCTTGGCTGCCTCAAACAGGAGAAAGAGGTAATTTTTGGGATCCTGAAATTGAAATTTTTCCAGAAGAAGAGCTTTCTTCCCCAGATCATCAATACAGTAATCCATTAATTCAATTTATTTCTGATAAAAATATTGGTGAATCAGGGTATTTGTTAGATCTAATGTTCGAATTTGATTTAGACGAGGGTAATTTGAGTTTTGTAAAAGCTTATTATCCTGATGGTAAAAGATTTTATTGTAGTTCTGCTCTAGATTTATCTGGAGTTGATGCTTGTAATCCAAGCGCTAAACCAGAATACCTCAATGATTTAGATAAATATCTATCGGATGCTTCTTCTAGGCCTAGAAGATCACTGCAAATTATAGAAGACACATCGGGAGGTGAAATAAGTACGTTAAATCAAATCATGGCTTTCCCTGTCAGAGCCTTCTCAAGGGATGCAGAAGCAATTATTGTTTTAGGAATTGATATAAGAAAATCCATGGAAACCTTTGGTGATGAATTTGAATTGGTAACTGCAGTCCAAACTAAAGACGGAGTTATCTCTTTAGGAGATGATTACGCAAGTTTCGAAACTGATTTAGGATCCTATGAAACAACAAACTATGGAATTTCCAATCTTAAGGCTCATGTAGATAAAGCTAATGTTAACTTAAATGATTTTGGAAATAGAACTTCTGCTCGTGATGCCTCTCTAGGTTCTTCAATTACCCTTTTACCTTTAAGTTCATACTTATCTTCAGATAAGGCTCAGTTTTTTATCTTCAGAAATGAAAAAGCTAGTATTGATCAAGAAAATTCTATCTTGTCCTACATATTGGTTTTAATAATAGTCGTAATGATTTTTGTAATTGCGATAACTTCGACGATTTCAGCAAATATATTTGGATCAGTTAATAAGGCTATTGAAGTATTACAAGCTTTAACAAGCGGAGATCTCTCTAAAACAATGCCACAAAGAAAAGGTATTTTTAGATCGGAAGACGATGAAGTTGGAGAATTAGCTAAAGCTCTAGAAATCTATAGAGGCCATTTGAATGAAATGGAAGATATAAGAGCTAAACAAGCAAGCAGAAGAAAAGAGAGAGACACAGCAATCATAGAAAAAATGACTATTTTAGCTGATGAATTAGAAGGCGATTCCAGGACACTAATTCTAAATGATATAAATAAAATGAAGTCTTTAGCAAAAGAAAGTTCTGATGAAGAAGGAGAAGAAGCCTCTATAGAATTAATGACGGTAGCTTTCACCAGAATGGCTGAAGAGGTTCAAGTACTTATCGACACAAGAACAAAAGAAATGGAAGAATCTAGAGACGAAGCATTAGAAGCAAATGAACAAAGAAGTAAGTTTTTTGCAAATATGAGTCATGAATTAAGAACACCATTAAATGCTATTTTAGGTTATGGGGAAATGTTGTACGAAGAGTGTGAAGACTTGGGCTATGACGATTTAATGCCTGATTTGAAAAAGATAACCACATCCGGAACACATTTACTTTCTCTTATTAATAATATTCTTGACTTATCAAAGATTGAATCAGGAAAAATGGAATTGTATCTCACCAGTTTTGAAATTGAGAAAGTTGTTGAAACTTTAAGAGACATTAATGCTCCTTTAGCTGCTAAGAATGATAATGGATTCAAAATTGAAGTTCAGGAAGCAATAGGTTCAATGACTCAAGATGAAACAAAATTAAGACAATGTGTCACAAATTTTTTAAGCAATGCGTTTAAGTTTACTAAAGGTGGATTAGTAACCCTCAATGTAAGCACTTTCGATAAAGATGGCGCAGAGATGATTGAATTCAAAGTCACAGATGATGGTGAAGGGATGAGTCAAGAAGGCGTTTCGAAGGTATTTGAAGAATATGAGCAAGCGGAAAGGTCGACATCTGCAACTCATGGTGGTACCGGTCTGGGTCTTCCAATTTCAAAAAGATTTGCCGAGCTTATGGGCGGAGGAGTTACAGTTTCATCTGAAAAAGGTAAAGGATCTGTTTTTACAATTTTTATTCCTAGAATCTGTGAAGAGGCTGAAGACCTTGAAAATGAAGAAGTAAGTGCTTTAGCAGGTGAAAATTTATGCGTCCTCATCGACGATGATATTGCTATGCATGATCTTGTGAAAAGAACGATTAAAAAAGCAGGATTGACCTTGTTGGGAGCTACAAATGGTGAACAAGGGTTAAACATGATCCGCGAAACAAAACCAAAACTTATTCTATTAGATGTTCTAATGCCTGGAAGAGATGGTTGGTCTATCCTTAAAGAATGTAAATCAGATGAATCTATTAAAGACATACCGGTCATTATGGTGTCTCAAATGTCACAAGAATCATTGGCCTTTTCTCTTGGAGCCGATGACTATTTAACAAAGCCTATCGAAAGAAATAAATTTTTAGATATAGTAAAAAAATTCGTCTCAAAAGAATCAAAGAACAATACTATTTTAATAGTCGACGATGATGAAAATACTAGAGATATTTTATCCCGTGCTCTTGAAGATAATGGCTTTAAAGCCATAACAGCAAAAGATGGAAACGAAGGATTGAAGCAGCTAGTAAATGACCCTACTTTAATAGTCCTTGATTTAGAAATGCCTAGAATGGATGGCTTTGAATTTTTAGAAAAATTTGTGACGATGGAATTTAAATCTAAACCCAATGTTATAGTTTATTCTGGAAAAGAATTAAATGAAGTTCAAGAAGAGTTATTAAAAGCGAATGTTGAAGGATTATTGAAAAAAGATGAGGTGTCGATAAACCAATTGCCGAATTTGATCTCCAAAGTTCTAAATGATTAACTGATATTAGATTCGATTTTTTCTAAAAGTCTTTTAAAATCCACTGGTTTCGTATCAAAATCATCAGCTCCGCAATCAAGAGCCTTTTGTTTGTCTGTTTCCATAGCGTGCGCTGTTAAAGCAATTATGGGAATGTCAGAAATTTCAGGATCAGCCTTGGCTTTAGTTGTTGCTTCCCAACCATCCATGACAGGCAAACCCATATCCATAAGGACAACATCGGGTGATTCAGATTTCATTTTGTCTAAACCTTCTTGACCGTCAAAAGCAAAAATTACTTCATAATCACGTCTCGTAAGCCTTCGACCTAACATATCACGATTCATTTCGTTATCTTCGACGTAAAGTATTTTTTTCATTTCAATCTCCTATTTATTGAAAAATAATTTGATTACGCCCCCCTTCTTTAGCTTTATAAAGTCTTTCATCAGCTAAATTAATCAAATCTTCTAAGTTCTCTATTTCAGTAGATGAAGCAAGACCTCCACTCATAGTAACCTTTATATTATGATCTTGAAATTTTATCGATAAATCAACTATTTCTTTTCTAATATTTTCACAGAAATCAAAGACTGAAAGGTTCTCAAGTTTATCTATAACCGCAATGAATTCTTCTCCTCCTACCCTTCCTACAAGATTGGTTTTAAAAGAGCTGTTCAATTTATTTGCTATGGCAATCAAAACTTCATCGCCTCCGGGATGACCATAAGTATCGTTGATCGATTTAAAGAAATCTATGTCCATTGAAAGAATATTAAAAACGTAATCATCTTTTTTCTTAGTTTTTTTAAAGGCTTTGTCAATTTTATCAAAAACTACTTTTCTGTTAGAAATACCAGTCAAAGGACAGGTTGTTGCACGTATATGTAATTCTTTTAAGAGTTCTTGCTCTCTGGAACGAAAATATTTTGCCTCCAAACTTGCAATAGATTTGGCCATTAAGATTGTGCCATTCAGTGGTTTTGGTAAATAATCTGATGCTCCTAGTTTTATACATTTTGCAACGCTATCAACATCGTTGAAGGCTGAAACCATAATTATCGGCAGTGAATCAATTTTATTTTTTTTTCTAAATTTTTTAAGCAACTCTAAGCCATTTATATCTGGCAACATTACATCTAATAAGATGAGATCAGGTGTCTTCTTTTCAACTTCTTCAATGGCAGTAGTTCCATCATAAGCCATTCTGCAACTCAATCCATTTTGACTTAGTCTTCGTGCTAGAACTTCACAATTAGTAACGTTGTCATCAACAATGAGAACATCAGAATTTTGAAGATGTTCTTCGATTTCTAAACTGTAATCAATATCACCCAGGGATTTAAAAAGGGACTCAGCATTTTCAATTTGTCCTTGATCTGAATCACTCACCTCTGTTTCAGATAACTCTCCTCTAATAAAATCAACAAATCTTTCGATTGCTTTTTCGATATCTCTGGAAAGATTTAAAATCGATTCTAGATCTTTAATTATTTCATCGGACAAATCATCTTCAAAATCCTCTATAAGAATTTCGCTATATCCAATAATCGCGTTGAGAGGTGTTCTTAGATTGTGGCGCAAGACAGAATATTCTTCTGAGGATTTTTTTTCGCTATTTAAGGAAGTATTTTCATTGAAAGCATCCTCGTATTGGCTAAGAAGTTTCTTTTCGGCATCTTTGATTTGATTTATCTCAGAAGATACATTTAGATGATTTTCTTTTGCAAACTGTTCTACCACTTCTATGTAATGTTCTATAGCTTCTGCTGGAGCTGAAAATTCTTGTTTAATTTGTGCCAAGAGAATTTTTTCAGCACCTTTTGAAGGTTTTGATGAATTATTCATTATTATTTTCTATAAAAGTCTCTAAAAATTCTGGTCTATGAAAAAAGTATCCTTGACCCCTTTTGCAACCTAAATGCATAAATTCATTCTTTTGTTCTAAAGTTTCTATACCTTCAACCAACATATCAAGTTTCAAATTATTTGAAATATTTACAACAAATTTAATAAGTTCTTTTGTATCTGATAAATCAATTGTATTTGCAAAGTTTTTATCAAGTTTGATCAGACTTATTGGCAAATCTCTTAAATAACTTAGAGAAGAATATCCAGCTCCAAAATCATCTAAAGCCAGAGGAACTCCGTTTTCTTTTAATGTTTCAAAAGCAAATGCAGCTTTATTCCTATCTTCTAATTCAGCTGTTTCAGTTATTTCAAGGCCTAATTGATTTTTTTCCAAACCATTTTCTTTTACAAAATTTAGAATCAATTTTGTAAAGTTGTCTTGCATGACTGTGTATGCAGAAACATTTAAATAAGTAGTAAAACCTTTGATATTATTTTTATTAGCAAAACTAAAAAACTCTTTAAGTTTATTTAACGAAGCTAAGACAACCAAAGAAAATAAGTGCTCTCCTTCAACAAGAGGTATTAATTTATCATTTGAAATAATATTACCCTTTTCATCTAATAACCTTAAAAGAGACTCAACTCCAACAATTTTTCCTGTTTCTAAATCTACTTGTTTTTGAAAGGCCATACTGATGCGATCATTTTCAAGACAGCTTATTGTTTCTTTAAGCGCATCTAAAGCGTCTTCAGAATTTGCTAGAGCTTCAATTAGAAAAAAAGATGAATTAGTATCAAAAGGAATTTCATGAATTCTAGTTCTCAAATAAAACTCTATATTTCTTAGTTTAATCTCTATGTCTGTATCAAATGAACTAGCAATCTCTTTTTTAATAGAATTCTTATTAATACTACTGATGTTTCCAATTGAAATAGATTCGTCGTTTTGAAGGCTAAATATGTATTGTGCGGAGTTATTTAGCCACTCAACCCCGTTTGATTTATCAAAAATAATATAGGGACTTGGATGATGCTGAAGAGATTTGATTAAGTATTTGGCTTGTTCTGCTTCAATTATTTTCATTTATAATTCCATCCACAATTTTAACAAAATCTTCGTTGAAGGTTTCCTTCATAAAACTCCAAAGTTTTAGATGATACTCAGACTTAAATAAGGTTTTGAAGGATTTCAAATAATTGTCCCACTCTCCTGGATCAATCATGCCGATAGAATATTGATAATGCTGATTTTCTCTTGATCTCAGCATAATACTGAAGTAAGTGAGATAAGCAGCATCTTCTTCTGGAGTAAGGTCTTCATTATTTCTAAGTTTCATTTTGATTTTTACCATTCTTGGAGTCATACCTTTCAAAGCTATTTCCTGATGACTATCAGAAACGTTTTGTCTTGCATTGGCTCTGGCAACTTTGTTTTGTTCCTGCATTTCTCTTATTAAATAATAAATCGAGACAATACCAGCCAGTGCAGCTAGTGAAGCTATCAAAGTATTCAAATAAGTTAGAATAAAATCCATGATAAATATTTTTTTTCAAAATATTATTCTACTTGTGGATCGGTATTATACAAATCTAATATTTGTCCAAGCTAAAGTTTGTATCTCAATTTTACGATAAATTTATCTAAATTTTGATTTGACCAGGATCCAGAATATATTTTTTCAAATTGACTAGTTTGTATATTCGAATATTTCCCACCTCTGGTATACACGATGTATAGATCTGATAAAGGGGCAAATTGATATTTATATCTAACCTGAAATGCTGTTTCAGATAACTCAAGTGAATTTATCTCGTCTTCCGAAGAGCCTAAATAACCGTAATTATTTACTCTGTAAGGTCTAGGTCTTTTTCCTTTAATCCCATAGATCTTACCCTTTACTCTTATCTCCTGCCGGTCGCCAATAAACCAATCTAAGTTTAAACCTGAACTAATCATTTCTTTATCGTAGTATGCGAATAGATTTTCTTTCTTCCAGATGCTCCAGTTCGATTGACGCTGATACTCTATTGGACTCAAAAATATTTTTAAATTTTCAGATAGTTTCATTAAAATTCCATATCCAATTGTATGCCCTTCAGATCTAAGGTCGGTATTGACATCAAAAGTTTCATAACCACTTGTTTCATATCCTAATTTAAATCTATGTTGAAACACATTTGTTCTTGGAGTGGAGTATTCAATTATGAGTTCATGATTTCCTAAAGATTCCAAATATGGTGAATCCACGTAATTTCTAGTCTCAACGTAATCTTTTCCTCTAGACAGAGTACAATTGCATTCAATCTCAAGTCTTGAGCTATTTTTAAAACTTAATTCGTATTCCAGAGTTGCTCCTATACCTCCCCCGAATCCTTGATAAGACCTGTCATATCCCATTCTTAAAGCATAATTCTGTTGAGAAATGATAGAGGCTTCATTGTTATTAGGATTGCTATATTGAAGATAAGTCCCAATGAAGCTGTTTCCATATTGCTCAACATAGCCCATATCATTTATGTTGAAATTTTCATCGAGGTAATTAAAAACAAGTAAACCAAACAGTTTGTCTGAGAAACGATTTGTCGCCAAAGACCTAAATCCATAACCTGTTTTTTTATCTCCCATTTCTTCTGTGTTAACTTGACTTACCCAACCGTAAACACGAGAAGAATTGGAAGGTTTAAGATCGTAGTCTAAAGTATGAGTATCGGCTGTTCTATCGATAGAAGGCCTGTTGACAGAAGTAAATAAATAACCAATTTTTGTATTCAAAAAATCTCTAGTTGATCTATATCTAAATGCTATAAAATCTCTACCTTCAGAGAATAAGGAGTCGTCTTCAAACGCACTAAAAACTCCAAATTCATTTGACTCGTCTCTTTGGGTGTAACGAAGCGCAAAGTTGATATCAGTAGTATCAATTAAACTATCTTTACACTCTCCTAAATGACTCCTTTCAGTATCGGAACATTTATCTGGTATAGCGCCAATCCTTCTAGTGTTAATGAATCTAAGATTCCATCCAGTAACGTCAAAAAGCGTCTGATTTTCAGTAAAAAAAGGCCTTTTATCTGGATAGTAAGTCTCAATTGCTGAAAAGTTTACAATCACATCATCACTCTCGACTTGACCAAAATCAGGATTAAGAGTGAAGTCTAATTTTGAATTTTGATTAATATCCCAAAATATTTCTCCTCCAATATTAATCTGCCTATTATCTTGAATGAAGTTATTAGTAAAACTTGCATAAGGGAAAAAATCTATTCGTGTTTTTTGCATATTTAGATTTTTGACTTGTAGCTTTTTAAATTTTGACAAGAACGGTGATTTATAAAAGCTTAAGCCAGGCGAGTTATAAACTTCATTTTCACTAAAAGCCCATCTAGCCAAGGACACGCTAATATCGCGATAAGGACCTTCTATATTTATCATAGGAGCAACATCCCAAGGAACTAAAAATTCAGATATCCAATATTCGTCATAACTTTTAGTTTTTGCATACCAAATAGCATCCCATTGATCAGAAAAATCATTTTCATCTACAAAAATTGCATCTCTTATTGAATCACCAAGCGTTACCGTAAATTCGTAACCAATATTAGCGTTGTTGTTAAAATCTATGATTACATAGTTTCTATCGGCATTTGCATAAAAAGAATCTCTAGGGTGTTTCTGGAAAGTCTGTTTTTCCTTAGGCTGATAATTAATAAAAGCAAAATATATACCCTTTTCATCTGCAAAATACTTTGCCTCTGTTTTGTATTTAGGAGGAGCTAATGTATCAGGAAATATGGTGAGGAAGTCCGTAAAAGATTTAGCTTTTTGCCATTCAGGTTCAGTTAATTCACCATCTATAGTAATACTTTGAAGATTTACAACATAGAAAAAAGTTATTAAAAAACAGATTAACTTTTTAGACATTTATAGATTTATAGAAATTGCTTAGATGTATTTGATAGTTAATATATTTGAATAAAATGTTTTTGGCATTAATATTTGCAATAGTACTTGCCGGAAGCACTTCATCTGTTGCTTATTTACTTGATCCCGCAATAGAGAAGATTTTCTTAAATAAAGATACTACTCTAATTCTTATAATT
>OZSS01000023.1_pt1 | contig 70177 bp, 82 predicted proteins | sample 1779911 | NCBI WGS metagenome assembly OZSS01 (sample SAMEA2603589, study PRJEB24840) | metagenome | biome: Water; feature: Photic zone; material: Seawater sample | place: Mediterranean Sea | collected 2013-11-12 | depth 10 m
GTACCCTACGGCGCAGAAATCTTGGATGGCAAAAAATGTAGAGTTGGTCCAGGAACGCTTATTGCAAAGTGGGATCCACTTACTCTCCCAATTATTTCTGAAGTTGATGGAGTAATCAGCTTTAATGATCTTGTTGAAGACGTAACTATGAATGTTGATGTAGATGAACTCACAGGTTCTGCAAAGCGTGAAGTCATTGATGTAAATGAGCGACCACAAAAAGGTAAAGGAATGACTCCATCAATAACTATTCTAGATGGCAAGAAGAAAGTGATAGGCTCATATGCGCTTCCATCTAAATCAATCTTAATGAAAAACAACTCAAATAAAGTTTCAGTAGGAGAGTTTATTGCTAGAGTGCCCGTTGAAGGAACAAAGACAAAAGATATAACAGGAGGTTTACCGCGAGTTGCTGATTTATTCGAAGCAAGGAAACCTAAAGACGGAGCCATTTATGCTGAAACCTCGGGAATTTTGTCTTATGGAAAAGAGACCAAAGGTCGCAAAAGGATAGTTATAACTCCAGATAAAGGAGAGCCAGTAGAGATGATGATACAGAAGCATAGAGCTGTCTCATTTTTGGAGGGAGATAGCATTCAAAAGGGAGATATTTTATGTCATGGTCCCATAGATACACATTCATTACTTTCAATGCATGGTGTTGAAGAACTTGCAAAACACCTAATTTCAGAGGTGCAAGATGTTTACAGGCTACAAGGGGTTGTGATTAATGATAAGCACATCGAAACTATAATTAGGCAGATGGTTAAAAAAGTTACTATTACTGATCCAGGTGATAGTGATTATCTCGAAGGTGATATTGTTCAAATTACAGAACTCAAAACAGTGAATGCAAATTTAATATCTTCTGAGAAAAAACCTGCTGAATTCGAGAGAATGTTGCTTGGCATTACAAAAGCAGCTCTATCAACAGATTCATTTGTTTCAGCTGCCAGCTTCCAAGAGACTACAAGGGTTCTTACTGAAGCAGCTGTTACTGCAAAGAAAGATATCTTAAAAGGACTCAAAGAGAATGTCGTTGTGGGAAGGCTAATACCTGCAGGTACTGGTTTTGCTGTCAATCAAAAAGCAAGCGTTACATCTGAAGAAATACAAGATGTTGAAGAAGCTTTGAAAAAAGAACTTTTGGAAAGCTTTCAGTAGTTATTGACCCATGAAAGCCGCTGCATTATTATTCACAAATTAAATTATGGCTACAATTAATCAGTTGGTAAGAAAACCTAGGAAAACTAAACGTTCAAAGAGCGATGTTCCTGCATTAAAAAATTGTCCTCAAAGAAGGGGTGTTTGTACAAGAGTTTATACAACTACACCGAAAAAACCAAATTCAGCACTTAGAAAAGTATGTAGGGTTAAACTTACTTCACAATTCGAGGTAACTTCCTATATTGGAGGTGAAGGACATAACTTACAGGAACATTCAGTAATACTTATTAGGGGCGGAAGGGTAAAGGATTTACCTGGTGTAAGATATCACACTGTTAGAGGGGCATTAGATACATCAGGGGTTTCTGATAGGAAGCAAGGCAGATCAAAGTACGGAGCTAAAAAGGCAAAATAATGAGAAGAAGAGCTGCCCCAAAAAGAAAAATTATTCCTGATTCGAAATATGAAAGTGAGATTGTGGCTAAATTCATGAATCAACTTATGGTTGATGGTAAGAAATCGACGGCTGAAAAAATAGTCTATGGAGCTTTTGAGACATTTGAGAAATCAAAAGATGCTAAAGATCCAGTCGAGACATTTAAGACAGTATTAGATAATGTTGCTCCAGTCGTAGAAGTTCGCTCGAAAAGAATAGGCGGTGCAACTTATCAAGTGCCTGTAGAAGTTCGTTCAAAGAGACGAACTGCTTTGGCAATGCGCTGGATAGTTGAAGCTGCAAGAAAAAGAAAAGAAAAGTCAATGTCGGCTAGATTAGCTGGTGAACTTAGAGATGCTGTAGAGGGCAAAGGAGCGGCTGTAAAAAAGAAAGAAGATATGCATAGGATGGCTGAGGCGAATAAGGCATTCTCGCATTTTAGGTTTTAAAAATGGCAAGAAAAACTCCCCTTAATAGATATAGGAATATTGGAATTTGTGCGCACGTCGATGCAGGCAAAACTACAACTACTGAAAGAGTGCTCTTTTATACTGGTATTTCCCATAAGATTGGAGAGGTTCACGATGGGGCAGCTGTTATGGACTGGATGGAGCAAGAACAGGAAAGAGGAATAACAATTACATCAGCTGCAACAACATGTTTTTGGAAAGGAATGGATCAACAATTTGAAGAGCATAGAGTAAATATTATTGATACCCCAGGACACGTAGATTTTACAATTGAAGTTGAGAGATCTCTTAGAGTTTTGGATGGAGCAGTTGTTGTATTTTGTGGTTCCTCTGGCGTGCAACCACAATCTGAAACAGTATGGAGACAGGCAAATAAATATGAAGTGCCTAGGATTGTCTTTGTGAATAAGATGGATAGAGCAGGAGCAGACTTTGAACGTGTTGTTTCCCAGATAAAAGAAAGGCTTGGTGCGAAAGTAGTACCAATACAATATAACATCGGCTCTGAAGATGAATTTAAAGGTGTCATTGACTTAATAAAAATGAAAACCATCACTTGGAATGAAGCTGATAAGGGTTCATCTTTTGAATACACGGATATTCCAGAGGATCTTCAATCAAAGTGTGAGTCATTACGAGAAGAATTAGTTGAGGCGGCTGCGGAAGCAAATGAGGAGTTAATGGAAAAATACTTAGAATCCAGCGAGTTAAGTGAAGATGAAATAAAAAAAGGTCTGAGAGAAAGAGTGCTCTCAAATGAGATAACCTTAGCTCTATGTGGTTCAGCCTTCAAAAACAAAGGTGTTCAAGCAGTGCTTGATGCAGTGATAGAGTTTCTTCCAGCACCTGATGAGGTGAAAGCTATTGAAGGTATACAACCAAAAACAGAGGAAACAACTACTAGAAGCTCAAGTGATGACGAACCCTTTTCTGCGCTAGCATTTAAAATTGCCACTGATCCATTTGTTGGGAACCTAACATTTGTAAGAGTCTATTCAGGTGTTTTAGCTCAAGGCGACGGAGTAATGAACACTGTAAAAGACGAAAAAGAGAGAATTGGACGTATGGTTCAAATGCATTCAAACAATAGAGAAGAAATTAAAGAGGTGAGAGCTGGCGATATTGCTGCCTGTATAGGATTAAAGAATGTAACCACCGGGGACACTCTATCTGATGCTAAGGATCTAGTAGTACTTGAAAGAATGGAATTTCCAGAGCCTGTAATCTCATTAGCAGTTGAACCTAAGTCAAAACCTGATCAAGAAAAAATGTCAGTTGCGCTTGGTAAATTGGCTCAAGAGGATCCATCTTTTAGAGTAAGCTCAGATGAGGAATCTGGGCAGACAATTATATCCGGTATGGGAGAGCTACATTTAGAAGTGCTTGTAGAAAGAATGAAAAGAGAATTTAGTGTAGAAGCTAATGTCGGGAAACCTCAAGTCGCTTATAGAGAGGCAATTACAAAGTTTGTTGAAGTTGAGGCAAAGTATGCAAAACAGTCTGGGGGCAGAGGGCAGTATGGGCACGTACTTATGAAAATGGAGCCGTCTGAAGAAGATTTTGAATTTATTGATGAGATTAAAGGCGGGTCAATTCCAAAAGAATACATACCTGCTGTATCCAAAGGTGTTAAAGAGCAACTTCAAAATGGAGTTGTTGCTGGTTATCCATTACAAGGAGTAAAAGTTACACTATATGATGGATCTTTTCATGAGGTAGATTCGAGTGAAATGGCCTTTAAACTTGCAGGGTCGATGGCTGCAAAAGATGGTGCAATGAAAGCTAGCCCTATTCTTCTAGAACCAATGATGGATGTGGAAGTAGTAACTCCTGAAGATTACATGGGAGATGTTGTTGGTGACTTAAACAGACGTAGAGGGCAAGTTCAAAATATGGAGGATATTCCATCTGGTAAAGCCATAACAGCCCTGGTTCCACTCTCTGAAATGTTTGGCTATGCTACCGATTTACGATCAGCTACCCAGGGTAGAGCCACTTACACAATGGAGTTTCAAAAGTACCTCGAAGTACCATCAAATTTGACTGAAGAAATTATTAATAAGAATTAATAATATCTTTTGACAGTCCCAGTTTTAAAGCGTAAAATCGTGGTCTTTCTAATTTAAATAGGGACATGGAACAGCAAAAAATAAGAATTAAACTGATGGCTTTTGATAATAAACTTATTGATGCATCAACTAAGGAAATTTTAGAGACTATTACCAAGACTGGTGCAAAAGTTATTGGACCTATACCTTTGCCTGTTAAAAAAGAAAGAATAACACTTTTGATATCTCCACATAAAGATAAGGATGCAAGAGACCAGTATGAAACACGTACTCACAAGAGGCTCTTAGATATTGTAAACCCCACTGAACAAACAGTTGATGCCTTGATGCGTTTAGATATTGCAGCAGGCGTTGATGTAAAAATAACACTTAATTAATCATGCTAGGACTTGTTGGGAAAAAGAGAGGAATGTCGCGTGTCTTTAGCGATGATGGTAAATCAACACCAGTCACTATTGTTGAAATATTTAAGTCAAAAATTGTTCAAAGAAAAACACAAGACAAAGATGGCTATTACGCTATTCAAGTTGCGTATGGTAGCAAGAAAAGAGTTTCAAAATCGTTGTTAAAAAAATTCAATCAAAAAGGTTCGAAAGGTGGCTATCTCACAGAGTTTACTTTATCTGAAAAAGAGTATGTAGATCTAAAACAAGTAAAGGAACTTAGTCTAGATTCACTTGAAAAACCTGAAAAGGTAGATGTTTCAGGAATTTCAAAGGGGAAAGGGTTTGCTGGAGTAGTAAAAAGACATAATTTTAAAACTCAAGATGCAACTCACGGCAACTCTCTTTCGCACAGAGCTCCAGGTTCGATTGGTCAATGCCAGTTTCCTGGAAGAGTTTTTAAGGGAAAAAAAATGTCTGGACAGATGGGGAATAAGCTATCAACTGTTCAAAACCTTGTTATTCAAAATAGCTTGGATGATGAAAATGTGTTGTTAATTAAAGGAGCTGTTCCTGGTGCAATTGGAACAGTATTAAAAATTCTACCTTCAATCAAGTCAAATTCTGAAGATAATATTTTCAAGTTAAAAAATATAGCTAATGAAGAAACACAAGCACCAACAGAAACACAAGCACCAACAGAAACACAAGCACCAGCAGATGATGCTAGTAAAGGGGACAAATAATGGCAACTAAGTCAGAACCTAAAACTAAAGAAGTTAAACTCCCAAGTGAAATTTTTTCTCAAGAGTTCAATCCAGCATTGGTGCATCAGGCACTGACAAGCTATTTATCATCGAAAAGACAAGGATCAGTTCTTTTAAAAAATAGGTCTGATGTTAGAGGTGGAGGAAAGAAGCCTTTCAAACAAAAAGGTACAGGTCGAGCAAGAGCTGGAACAATAAGAAGCCCAATCTGGGTCGGTGGTGGCGTAACATTCAATGGATTAAAAAATCATACAAAAAAAATTAATAAAAAAATGGCTAAGAAAGCAATTACTTCTATATTGTCAAAATTTAAGGCCGAAAAAAGACTACATGTGATTGACGAAATTAAACTTAAATCACCAAAAACAAAAGAAGCCCTAAACATATTGAGAAAAAATAAAATTGAATCTGGATTGATTGTTTTAAACGATCCTAAAGAGAACACGCTTCTTTCAATTAGAAACATAAAAAATATTAACTTTATTATGCTGTCAGATCTAAATCCTTATGATCTGTTAAAAGCAAACTCAATAGTTATTGAGAGTTCTTCCATTGAACTTCTTAAGGAGCATTACAGTGTTAAGTGAAAAATCATACAAGGTCCTAAAACATCCTGTCGTTACGGAAAAAGCAGCTCTATTAAAGTCATCTGGAAATTCTTATGTCTTTAATGTTCAAAAAAATGCGACAAAGAAAGAAATAACATCTGCGATTGAAGATATATTTGGTGTCAAAGTCAATTCAGTAAGAGTGCTCAATACCAAATTTAAAAATAAAAAAAATAGATTTGGGGCATATAAGACCTCCACTTACAAAAAAGCATATGTAACGCTTGAACCTGGCAAGGACATTAACTTAGAGGATCCATTCAAATGAAAGCCTCAATTGTAAAAAATAAGCCAACCAGTCCAGGACAACGGTTTAGAGTACAAGTCAAACAGGAAGTTTTCAAAGGAAGGCCGGAAAAAAGACTTACTAAATCGAAGAATAGAATATCAGGAAGAAATAATTCAGGACGAATAACAACAAGACATAAAGGTGGTGGACACAAAAGACTCTACAGAGTCATCGACTTTAAACGTTCTAAATTTGATATCGAAGCAATTGTAAAAAGAATAGAATACGATCCCAATAGATCAGCAAATATCGCATTAGTGGAATACAAGGATGGAGAATTATCCTACATTATTGCCCCTAAAGGTATAAAAGAAAAAAATAAGATTATTTCTTCAACCAAGGCAGCAATTAAGCCTGGAAATTGTCTTCCACTTAGTGAAATACCTCAAGGAACAGAGGTTCATTGTATTGAAATGAAACCTGGTAAAGGTGCACAACTTATTAGGTCAGCTGGTACAACTGCTAGGATTGTTGCTAAAGAGGGACGTTATGCAACTCTAAGGCTAAGCTCAGGAGAGATGCGAAAAATCCTTTTAACTTGCAGGGCATCTATTGGAGTCATATCAAACGAACAACATAATTTAAGATCTCTTGGAAAAGCAGGTGCAAAAAGATGGAGAGGAGTAAGACCTACAGTTAGGGGTGTTGCAATGAATCCTGTAGACCACCCTCATGGTGGAGGTGAAGGCAAGACTTCTGGAGGACGAAATCCGGTAACACCTTGGGGCATGCCTACCAAAGGGTATAGAACAAGAAAACCAAAAGCGAGTGATAAGCTAATTGTAAAAAGAAGGTATAAATAATGGCAAGATCCAGTAGAAAAGGTCCTTTCGTCGATTCATCTTTGGAGAAGAAAGTTTTGAGAGCAGTAGAAACCAAAGACAGAAAACCAATAAAAACTTGGTCAAGGGCTTCAATGATTACCCCAGACATGGTTGGTGTAACTATAGCCGTTCATAACGGCAAACAACATATCCCTGTATTTGTTAAGGAGGATATGGTTGGACAGAAATTAGGTGAATTCTCAATTACTAGAACCTTCAAACAACATTCGGGAGATCGAAAAGTTAAAAAAGAATAATGGAAATAAGAGCATTAGCAAAAGGAGTGCGAGTTTCTCCACAAAAGGCAGGATTAGTGGCTAACTTAGTTAGAGGTAAAGATGTTGGAATAGCGATGGACATATTATCTTTTTCCAAACAAAAAAGCGCAAAGTTAATAAAAAAACTTTTAGATTCTGCTATATCTAATGCAGAAGAGAATGAAAATTTGGACATTGATCAGCTGCAAATAAAATCAATTATTGTAAATAAAGGGCTTGTTATGAAACGCATAAAAATAAGAGCAAGAGGTCGTGCAGATAGAATTAAAAAACCCTTTTGCCATATTGAAATAAAACTATCTGAAAAAATAAAGGAGGAAGATAATGGGACAGAAAGTTAATCCTGTTGGTTTTCGTTTAGGAACTACAAGAGAACACGATTCTATTTGGTTTGCAAAGACAAAAGACTATGCCAAGTTAGTTGAAGAAGATTTAAAAATTAGGAATAAAATCAAACAAATACTACCAATGGCGCCAATAAGTTCCATTTCAATTAAAAGAACTATGGAAGAGTTAGTAGTGAATATAAAAACTTCCAGACCGGGTGTTGTGATAGGCAAAAAAGGTGAAGAAATTGATAGGATCAAAAAACAATTAAAAAGAGTAATTAATCAAGATGTAAAATTAAATGTTTTTGAAGTAAAACAACCAGATTTAGATGCTCAGTTGGTAGCCACTTCAGTAACCCAGCAACTCGAAAAAAGGGTAATGTTTCGAAAAGCAATGAAAAGAGCTGTTCAAAATACTATGCGACAAGGTGCGAAAGGAATAAGAGTTGAGGTATCAGGAAGGCTCAATGGTGCTGAAATTGCAAGATCTGAGTGGTATAGGGAGGGTAGGGTACCTTTGCATACCATAAAAGCTGATATTGATTATGCTACAAGTGAAGCTTTAACAACTTATGGCATTCTAGGTGTAAAAGTTTGGATTTATAGGGGTGATAAGTAATGCTGCAGCCAAAAAAAACAAAATATAGAAAGCAAATGAAAGGACGGAACAATGGTTTTGCCTCTGCAGGTTCAGAAATATCTTTTGGTGATTTTGGTCTAAAAGCAACCTCACACGGCATGTTAACTTCAAGACAAATTGAGTCTGCCAGAAGAGCACTTGTGAGGTACATAAAAAGGGGTGGAAAGGTTTGGATTAGAGTCTTTCCAGACAAGCCTATTACAAAGAAACCTCTTGAAACAAGACAAGGCAAAGGAAAAGGAAATGTGGAATACTGGGCTAGCCCGATAAAGCCTGGAAAAATTCTTTATGAAGTAGCAGGTATACCAGAAAAAGAAGCTATAAGGGCATTTGAATTAGCTGGAGCCAAGCTGCCAATGTCAACAACGTTTGTTAAGAGAGGTTCAAATGGCTAAGAAAAAAATTAAGGATCTGTCCAAGCTTAATAGAGAGCAACTAAATAAAGAACTTGTGTCTGCAAGAAAGGTGTTGTTTGAAAGCAATTTCAAGCATAAAATGGGCCAACTTAAAGAAAGTCATCTCTTAAAGACCACAAGAAAAGAGATAGCAAGGGTAAAAACGGAATTAGCAAAAAATGGCAAGTAAAACATTGCAAGGAACAGTACTTAGCAAAAAAATGGATAAAACAATCACGGTAGTTGTACCGCGAAGAAAGAAACATCCTAAGTATGGTAAATACATAAATTTATCAACTAAATATCTTGTACATGACGAAAAAGCTCAGACTTCTGAAGGAGATCAAGTTTTAATTCAGGAGTGCAGGCCAATTTCTAAGAGAAAAAATTGGAAGCTTGTTGAAGTTATGAAGAAAGGAGCTGGAAAATGATTCAGACTCAAACAATAATGAGTGTCGCAGACAATAGTGGTGCAAGATCAGTAATGTGTATAAAGGTATTGGGAGGATCAAAGAGGAGAACAGCTAATATTGGAGACGTTATAAAAGTTGCCGTTAAAGAGGCTATACCCCAAAGTAAAATAAAAAAAGGCTCGGTAATGAATGCGTTAGTTGTTCGCACAAAGACAGGCGTACGAAGACAAGATGGCTCAAAAATTGGTTTTGACGAGAATGCTGTTGTTTTATTGAATAATAATAGAGAACCTATAGCCACTAGAGTCTTTGGTCCAGTTACAAGAGAGTTAAGATCAGCAAAATTTATGAAAATTGTTTCATTAGCTCCGGAGGTTTTGTAATGAAATTTAAAAATACAAAACTTAGAGAGGGCGATGAAGTTATTGTTATAACTGGTAAAGAAAAAGGGAAAAGAGGAAATATTAAAAGCATTTCTGGTGACAAGTGCCTTATAAATGAGCTGAATTTAGCCAAAAGACATACTAGACCAAACCCACAACTGGGTATAACAGGTGGAATTGTTGAGAAAGAAATGCCTATAAAATTATCTAATGTAATGATCTGGAATAATTCAACAAAAAAAAGAGATAAAGTAGCTTTCAAGATAGAAAAGGATAAAAAAATAAGGATTTTTCGTTCTTCAGGAAAGGAGATTAAATCGTGAGTTTAAGAGACAAGTTCAATACTGAAATAGCCCCCTCTCTAAAACAGAAGTTAGGCTTGAAATCAATCATGGAAGTCCCAAGACTTCAAAAAATCACAATTAATATGGGTGTAGGAGAAGCTGTGAAAGATAAAGGAGTGCTCGACAATGCATTGAAAGATTTAACTGTAATAGCTGGACAAAAACCCGTTGTAACAAAAGCTCGCAAAGCAGTTTCAAGCTTTAAGATCAGAGAAGACTATCCAATAGGATGTAAGGTTACCTTAAGAGGTGGCAAAATGTATGATTTTTTCGATAGATTAATAAATTTAGCTATTCCTAGGGAGAAAGACTTCAGGGGATTAAGTGAAAAGTCTTTTGATGGTAATGGAAACTATAATTTAGGTATTAAAGAGCAAATTATTTTTCCAGAGATAGATTATGACAAGGTTGATAAATTGAGAGGAATGGATATTGCAATTTCAACATCAAGCTTAAGAGACGATCATGCAAAGGAGTTATTCATTTCTTTTAATTTTCCTTTTAGGGGCAACAATGGCTAGGAAATCAATAATTGAAAGAGAAAAAAAGAGGATGATGCTCGTAGATAAATACAGAGCAAAGCGTGCAGAGCTTAAAGAATTAGTACGAAAAGCTACAACATTTGAGGAAAAAATTGAAGCTCAAAGGCTTTTACAAAAACTTCCTAAAAACTCTAATCCATCAAGAGTTGTAAGAAGATGTTCATTAACTGGCAGACCAAAGGGAGTTTATAGAAAATTTGGTTTAAGTAGAGCTAAATTAAGAGAACTTGCAATGGCAGGAAATTTGCCGGGCATAAAAAAATCAAGTTGGTAAGGAAAATATTATGACAGACCCCATTTCAGATTTGTTAACCAGAATAAGAAATGCACACCTAAGAGGCAAAGATGAAGTTATTGCTCCATATTCAAAAATGAAACATGAGCTTTTAAAGGTCCTTGCTGAAGAGGGCTATATTGGAGAAGTTAAAAAACAGAAAAATAAATTTGACGAACTTAAGATATCTCTTAAATATTTTCAAGGTAACCCAGTCATAAAAGAATTGAGAAGAGTATCTAAGCCTGGACTAAGGAAATATGGTAGTTATAAAGAATTAAAACCATTTAAAGGAGGATTGGGATTGAGAATCCTTTCGACAAGTAAGGGCTTAATTTCTGACAAGGAAGCAATAAAAGACAAAATTGGTGGTGAAGTAGTTTGTGAGGTATTTTAGATGTCAAGAATAGCAAAAGACCCTGTAAAGTTTAGTGATTCTGTAAAGGTAATTGAGGAAAGCAAAGTGCTTAAATTTGAGGGACCAAAAGGTTTGCTAACTTTAGAGATCCATCCTAGTGTTTCAGTTGAAGTTGTTGATAAACAAATTGTCATCAAATGGAGTAGTGACGAGGCAAGGGCAATGGCAGGAACAATGAGAGCATTAATATCTAATTGTGTTATTGGAGTAACGCAGGGTTATGTGAAGAATATAAAATTGAATGGTGTAGGATATAGGGCAAAAGTTGAAGGAAAAAAAATAACACTTACCCTCGGTTTTTCTCATCCAGTTATTTATGAATTACCTCCTGAAGTAGACGCTAAATCAGAAGGACAAACAGAATTCAATCTAACATCAATTAATAAACAAATTCTTGGACAAGTAAGTTCGGAAATTAGGGCATTCAGACCTCCGGAACCGTATAAGGGTAAAGGAGTGTTCGTTGACAATGAGCATGTGATAAGAAAAGAACGTAAAAAAGCGGCATCGGCCTAAAAAATGAATAAGTTAACAACTAGAAAAAGAAGACAAAAGAAACTTCGTCATTACCAAGCAAAGAATGCAAAAGTATGTATTGTTATCAGCAAATCTTCAAGGAACATTTCTGCGCAATTGATAGATTTTTCAAAAGGAAAAGTTCTTGCAGCGTCATCAACGCTTTCTAAAGATTTTAAAGATAATAATGGTGGAAATATTGCTGCAGCAAAAAAAATTGGTGAAGCGATCGCACTGAAAGCTTCAAAACTTGGATTTAAAAAAGTTTCATTTGATAGAGCAGGTTTTAAATATCATGGAAGAGTTAAAGCACTTGCTGATGGAGCAAGAGAAGGAGGTTTAGAGTTCTAATGGAAAATTCAGAATTTAATGTCCAGCAACAAGAAACACTTGTAGAAAAGTTGGTTCAAGTTAATAGAGTTGCAAAAACCGTTAAAGGGGGGAGAGTAATGTCTTTTACAGCATTAACTGTTGTAGGTGATGGAAATGGAAAAGTTGGATATGGAAGAGGTAAAGCTAAAGAAGTGCCAGTTGCAATTCAAAAAGCTCTTGACGAGGCAAAAAGAAGTCTTGTAAATATTTCGCTTAATGGAAATACACTTTGGTATCCGGTAAAAGAAAAAAGCTCGGCCACAAAAGTTTATATGCAGCCTGCTTCTGAGGGAACAGGAATTATCGCAGGTGGAGCAATGAGAGCTGTATTAGAGCTTGTTGGAGTAAAAAATGTTCTAGCAAAATGTTACGGTTCAACAAATCCAATTAATGTGGTAAGAGCTACTATAGAGGGCCTTGCAAAGATGGAATCACCAGATGCTGTTCAAAGGAGACTTAGGAAATAATGAGCATCAAGGTTACACAAGTTAGGAGCTTAATAGGCAGGAAAAAAGAACACAGATTATGCATTAAAGGCCTTGGTCTTAGAAAAGTTGGAGACGTAAGGATGTTGGAAGACACCCCTTCAGTCAGAGGTATGATTAAAAAAGCAGAATTCTTGTTAAAAGTTGAAGAGGTAAAGGAATGAAAAATATTTCTTTAAATAATATTTCTTTAGAGAATACAAATAAAGATAGAAAACGTGTAGGACGTGGAGCAGGTTCAGGTCTTGGAAAGACAGCTGGAAGAGGACATAAAGGTCAAAAGTCTCGTTCAGGTGGATCTATACGACCCGGCTTTGAAGGTGGCCAAATGCCGTTACAGCAAAGGCTGCCAAAATTTGGATTTACTTCAAGAGTTTCTAAAACAAGTGAAAGTGTCAATATTAGAGAAGTAATAGAATTGAAAAAAATAGACTTAGAAACACTCCAAAAATTAGGAATTATTAAAAAAAGTACAAAAAAAGTGAAAATTTTTGGGGAAGGAAAGCTCAAGTCAAAAATCACTGACGAAAGAATAAAATCTTCAAAAGGAGTAAAATTTGAGTAATTCAATGAATGAGCTTTGGCAAAGACTTGGTTTTCTTGCCGTGGCACTGATTGTTTATCGAATTGGTACCCACATACCTATACCTGGAATAAATCCTGAACAAGTCGCTGCTTTATTCCAACAAAGCCAGGGAACGTTACTACAGTACTTCAATTTATTTTCAGGTGGTGCTCTTGAAAGGATGAGTATTTTTGCATTAAGCGTTGTGCCCTATATTTCTTCAGCAATTGTTATGCAATTATTCTCAAATTCTCTACCCTATCTTCAGGAGTTAAAAAAAGACGGTCAGTCTGGTCGAAATAAGATTACACAATATACTCGTTATGGAGCTGTTGTTTTTGCAATAATTCAATCAACTGCACTTACAATAACGCTCCAAACAGCTGGTTTAATCGAATCAACAGGATTATTTAGTGCTGTTGTTGCCATATCTTCTATTGTTGCAGGTACTATTTTTTTAATGTGGTTAGGTGAACAAATCTCTGAAAGGGGTATAGGTAATGGAATATCCCTAATAATAGCTACAAGTATAATCACTGGTGTTCCTAGGGCAATTGGGCAAGCTCTAGAACAGACACAGCAAGGCGATTTAAATTATCTTTTACTGTTGATTCTTGCAATTTTATCTCTGTTGGTTGTTGCTTTCGTTGTCTTTGTTGAGAATGCTCAAAGAAAAATTACTGTAAATTATGCCCAAAGAAATCAAGTTAGGGGAATGATTCAGGCCCCATCAAGCTTTTTACCACTAAAATTAAATATGTCAGGAGTTATTCCTGCAATTTTTGCTAGTACTTTTCTCCTTTTTCCTGCTTCTTTATCTTCTTGGTTTGGAAATATAGACGGGCTAGGGGGTTTGCAGGAATTTTCATTATACCTAAATCCAGGACAACCATTATACATACTACTTTTCGTGGTCCTTATAGTTTCATTCTGTTACATATGGTTAGCTCTCACTTTTAATTCTCAAGATATGGCTGACAACTTAAAGAGAGGAGGAGCATATATTCCAGGAATAAGGCCTGGTGAACAGACAGCAAGTTTCATAGACCTAATATTATCTAGATTGACTGTATTTGGTGCATTTTATTTGTCGTTAGTTTGCATACTACCACTTATTCTTGTGAATAGTCTTGGTATTTCATTTTACCTTGGAGGAACATCTGTATTAATCGTCGTAGTAGTCCTATTGGATTTGCAAAGACAAATTCAATCATATGTAATGAGCCAACAATATGCATCAGTATTAAAAAATGCTAATATTTCGAACTCGAAAAAAAGTAGGAGAAGATGAAAGTAAGATCGTCAGTTAAAAGAATTTGCAAAGATTGTAAAGTTGTGAAACGTAGTGGAACAGTATTTGTAATTTGTAAGAACAAAAGACACAAACAAAGGCAGGGCTAAATGGCAAGAGTAGCAGGAATAAATATCCCAGACAGCAAACATCTAGATGTTTCTCTTACCCATATTTTTGGTATTGGAAGAAAAACTGCACAGGATATATGCAAGAAATTAAAGATCGATTTTACAACGAAAGTCTCATCTTTGTCTGAGCAAGAACTTGATACTATAAGAGACGAACTAAAGAATTACCAAGTTGAAGGAGATTTGAGAAGAGACATAAATTTCAATATTAAAAGACTCATGGATTTAGGTTGTTACAGAGGTATTAGACACCGAAAAGGACTACCTTTAAGAGGCCAAAGAACTAAAACAAATGCAAGAACAAGGAAAGGACCTAGGAAGCCTATAAGAGCGTAATGGTAAAGAAGAAGCAAAAGAGAGTTGTTACAGATGGTATTGCACATATTAATGCCTCCTTTAACAATACAATAGTGATGATTACAGATATGGGTGGAAACGCACTCTGTTGGGCAACTTCAGGTGGGCAAGGGTTTAAGGGTTCCAGAAAAAGCACTCCATTCGCAGCACAAATTGCTGCTGAAAGGGCAGGGAATATGGCTAAGGAACTTGGGATGATTAACCTCGAAGTAAGAGTCAAAGGTCCAGGTGCAGGGAGAGAATCATCTGTAAGAGCATTAAATGCTTGTGGATTAAGAATAAACAAAATTACAGACGTTACCCCGCTACCCCACAATGGCTGTAGGCCCCCAAAAAAGAGGAGAGTTTAGGAATGGCAAGATATCGAGGCCCAAGATTAAGATTGTCAAGAAGAGAAGGAACAGATCTCTTTTTGACAACAGGCACTAGAGCAATAGAATCAAAATGCAAGCTTGAAAATAAACCTGGAAATGCCCAGTCAAGAAAACGACTATCTGATTATGGCACTCAACTTAGAGAAAAACAAAAGGTAAAAAGAATGTATGGTCTTCTAGAAAAACAGTTTAGAAACTATTATTTAAAAGCTGCAAATGCCAAAGGAAACACCGGAGAAAATCTCTTAAATCTTTTAGAGTCAAGATTAGACAATGTTGTTTACAGAATGGGTTTTGCTGTTACAAGAGCTGAGGCAAGACAAATGGTGAGTCATAAAGCTGTGAGTGTAAATGGAAACTGTGTAAATGTTCCTTCATATAACGTATTACCTGATGACATTGTTTCTATAAGAAATAAAAACAAACAACAATTACGTATCAAGGCTGCAGCTGATCTCTCAAAATCAAGAGAGGCATTAAGTTGGCTGGATGTAAATCTTGAAGAACTTGAAGGGAAATTTGTTAATTTTCCAGATCGTTCTGAACTAAGTGCTGATATTAATGAAAATTTAATAATAGAGCTTTATTCAAAATAAAATTTGAGGAAAATATGGAAGAAAAATTAAATGTTTTAGCGCCTGAAGTGGCAAAAGTAGAAGAAGTTGATAAAAACAACTTAAAGTTAGTATTAGAACCGTTTGAAAGAGGCTTTGGGTACACTATTGGACACAGTTTAAGAAGAATCCTTCTTTCATTCATGCCCGGCGCGGCAGTCTCAGAAGTAAAAATAGACGGAGTTGAACATGAATATGGAACAATTGAAGGTGTAAAAGAAGATATATTAGATATTCTTCTAAATTTGAAAGGTTTAGCGATTAAACTCGAGGGATCTGGTGAAGTTGAGCTAGGCCTTAACATTAAAACTCCAAAAACTATAACCGCAGGTGATTTAGAGCTGCCAGCAGGTGTTGAGATTGTAAATCCAGAACATGTAATAGCCACTTTGGTTGAACCAAAAAAATTTAGTATGACATTAAAAGTTAAGACAGGTATTGGGTATCAACCAGCTGAAAATAATAAAGATAAAAGCGTCGACTCGCTTCATCTTGATGCAATTTTCTCCCCTGTAAAAAAGGTAAATTATAAAGTTGAAAATGCTAGGGTAGAAAATAGAACTGATCTTGATAAGCTGATTCTTGACCTTGAAACAAATGGAACAATTGATGCTAAACAAGCAGTAAAATATGCGGCTACAATTTTACAACACCAACTATCAGTTTTTGTTGATGAAGAGCTTGTATCGAGAAAAGAGAAAAGAAAAGATAAATATGACTTTGATCCTCTTCTTTTAAGATCAATTGAAGAGCTTGAACTTACAGTAAGATCAACAAATTGTCTGAAAGCTGAAAATATTTTTCTCATCGGAGATTTAATCCAAAGATCAGAGATGGATTTGTTAAAAACACCAAATCTTGGAAAGAAATCGCTGAATGAAATTAAAGATGAACTTGCTTCCAGAAGTCTATCATTAGGAACAGTGCTTAAAAACTGGCCACCAATGTAATATGAGACATCGAAAGGTAAGTAGAAGGTTTAGCAGATCGTCATCACACAGAGTTGCGATGATGAGAAACCTTGCTATTTCGCTTATTGAGCATGAAATAATTAAGACTACTGCTGAAAAAGGCAAGGACTTAAGAAGGTTTATTGAACCATTAATAACAAGAGCGAAAGCTGATACTCTTCATAATAGAAGGGAGGTAATTTCTTCTCTAAACTCAAAATCAGCAACGTCAAAATTATTTTCAGATTTAGGGCCTCGCTTTAAAGAAACTAAAGGCGGATATTTAAGGGTTATAAAAGCTGGTTTTAGAGAAGGCGATAGAGCTGACATGTGTTATGTCGAATTAACAATACGAGAAGTCGAACAAAAATCAGATGATGATTCATTGAATGATATGCAGCTTAGCCAGGATACAAGAGAAAGTGCACCACAAAAACTTGATACAGTTAATACCAAAACTAAAGAACCAGCAACAACCAAAGCACCAGCTAAGAAAGCAGCAACTAAAGAACCAGCAACAACTAAAGAACCAGCAACAACCAAAGCACCAGCTAAGAAAGCAGCAACTAAAGAACCAGCAACAACCAAAGCACCAGCTAAGAAAGCAAAGAAAGAAAAACCAAAAGAGAATTGGTGGTCAAGGTTTTTTAAATAACTTTAAGCATCTGGCCTGTAAAAGACTTCTTATTTTTTTTCACTGCCTGTAAATCTCCCTCAACAACAATTTGTCCTCCTCCATCTCCACCTTCAGGGCCTAAATCTATGATCCAATCAGCTAATTTTATTACATCTAAATTATGCTCAATTACAACAATACTATTTCCTTTGAGAACAAGCTTATTTAAAACATTCATTAACATCTGTATATCATGAAAGTGTAAGCCGGTTGTTGGTTCATCTAGGACATATAAAGTATTTCCAGTGTCTCTTTTAGAGAGTTCTTTTGATAACTTAACCCTCTGAGCCTCTCCTCCTGAAAGTGTATTTGCAGCTTGACCCAACTTTAAATACGACAAGCCAACTTCTTTCAACGTTTCCAACTTTTTGAAGATTTGAGGTATTGACTTAAAAAAATCCAATCCTTCCTCAACAGTCATTTCTAGGATTTCATGAATATTTTTCTTTTTAAATTTTATTTCTAATGTGTCATCTCGAAATCTTTTACCATTACAAACATCACATTCAACATAGAGATCAGGCAAAAAATGCATTTCAACTTTTACATAGCCCTCGCCTTTACAGTTTTCACACCTCCCACCTTCAACATTAAAACTAAATCTTCCTGGTTTGTAACCACGTGTTCTTGATTCTTCAGTGTTTGCAAATATTTCTCGTATATGCGTGAAGAGTCCTGTGTAAGTTGCTGGGTTTGATCTTGGAGTTTTACCAATTGGGCTTTGATCAATAGAGATAAGTTTATCAATATTTTCTTCTCCAATAATTTTTGCAAATTTTGTTTTTTCAGGCATTTTCGTGTTGTTAAGTTTATTTTGTATCGCAGGTATAAGTGTGTGGTTAATTAATGAAGATTTCCCGGAGCCTGAGACCCCAGTAACAGCAACAATCTTATTTAGAGGTATGTCAGTAGAAACTTTGTTTAAGTTATTTGTTTCTGCACCTGAAATATGAATCGTTTTATGAGTCTCTATTCTCTTTTGATTATCCAAATTTATGGTAAGTTCTTTTTTAAGGTACTTCACTGTGGTGCTTTTATTTTCTTTTAGAATTTCATTAATATTTCCTTCAGCAACAATTTCACCTCCATGCACCCCTGCTCCTGGACCAAGATCAATTATGTGATCTGCAGACCTAATCATTTCCTCATCATGTTCAACAACTATTACCGTATTTCCTGTATCTCTAAGTCTTTTCAAAGTATTAATTAGTTTTTGGTTATCTCTTTGATGTAGACCTATTGATGGTTCATCAAGGACATAAATTACCCCTACTAGACCAGATCCAATCTGGCTTGCTAATCTTATCCTTTGTGCTTCGCCTCCTGAAAGAGTATTTGCACCTCTGTAGAGGCTTAGGTAGTCAAGTCCGACATCCATTAAGAAGGTTAATCTTGACAAGATTTCTTTAGCAATCTTATTTGCAATTTCTTCTTTATTTCCACTAAATTTTAAGTTTGAAATTATATCTAGGGAATCACAGGTTTTAAGCTCACTTATCTCAGGCAATGTCATATCATCGACAAATACGTTTCTTGCTGTTTCGTTAAGTCTGTGTCCATTACAGGCATTGCAAGTTTTCTCAGAAATATATGAGCTAATTTTATCTCTTACAAAAAAGGAATCTGTTTTAGAATATTGCCTTTGTAATGAAGGTATTACTCCTTCAAAAATTTCTCTGACTTCCTTGCCAGTAGAAAGGTCTTTAAAAGTTATCATTTTTTTTGATCCATTAAGAATCATTTCTTTTGTTTTTGATTTTAATTTTGACCATGGGGTTGTTGCAGATTCACCAATTTCATCCAGGACTGCTAAAACTTTACTTTGATAATATGGAGTATTCCAAGGCTCAATGCAGCCTTGAGAGATACTGAGGTTTTTGTATTTAATAATTTTATCTTCATCAAAATAACTTTTTACTCCAAGGCCATCACATACTTCACATGCACCACTTGGATTATTAAATGAGAATATTTTTGGTTCCAGTTCCTGAACAGAGTATTGACATTTTGGACAGGCATGCTTATTTGAAAGACTAATTGTCTCTTTATCTGAGGAAATATCGACACTTCCTGATGAAAATTTAAGTGCTGTTTCAATCGATTCAGTTAATCTTTGTTTACAATCCTTTTCGTCTGAAATTTTCAGCTGATCAACTAATACAGAGATATTATGCTTAATATTTTTTTCGAGCATCGGGACTTTATTGATAGGATATATTTCATTATCAATTTTTATTTTTGTGAATCCTTCTGCCATTAATTGACCAATTAGTTCAATATGTTCACCCTTTCCATCCATAACAAGAGGAGCAAAGATTGAAATCTTCTGATTTATAAATTTTGTGATAGTTTCCTTTACCATTTTAATTACTGGCTTTGCTTCAAGCTCTATGCCATGTTCTGGGCACTTTGGAATCCCAACTCTTGCAAATAAAAGCCGTAAATAATCATGAATTTCTGTGATTGTTCCAACAGTTGATCTCGGATTATGTGATGTTGATTTTTGTTGGATTGAAATTGATGGAGAAAGTCCTTCAATTGATTCAATTTCTGCTTTATCCATAACAGATAAAAATTGCCTGGCATATGTTGACAACGATTCAACATATCTTCTTTGGCCTTCTGCATAGACTGTATCAAAAGCTAAAGAGGATTTTCCAGACCCAGATAAACCTGTTATTACTGTTAGCTTGTCTCTTGGAATCTTTAGCGAAAGATCTTTGAGGTTATGAGCTTTTGCTCCTTTGATTTCAATAAATTTCAAAATGTATCAGTGAATAAGAAAAAAATATTATAGAATAAATATATATGTCTAATGGTCTAAATAAAGTATTAATTATAGGGAATTTAGGAAATGACCCTGAAATTAAATATACTCAGTCAGGAAGTCCAGTTGCAAATCTATCTATTGCAACCTCAGAAAGATGGAAAGACAAAAATAGTGGCGAACAGAAAGAACAAGTTGAATGGCACAGAGTTGTTCTTTTTTCAAGACTTGCAGAAATTGCTGAGCAATATTTAAAAAAAGGTTCAAAAGTATTTATCGAGGGAAAATTGCAGACGCGTGATTGGGAAGACTCAGAGGGGAAAAAAAGATACACAACTGAGATTATTGCCAGGGAAATGAGTATGCTTGATTCGAGACAATCTGCAGATAACTCACAGCAACCTAGAAGTGACTCTACTGCGGAAGGTAAATCAGATGAAAGTTTTGAAGAGGATATACCTTTTTAAACTTTAGCTATTACTACTGAGCCATTAGTTCCACCAAATCCAAAGGAATTTGATAAGAAAGCTTCAATTTTTTTGTCTTTTACTTCTGTAATAATTGGAAAAGATTTCGCACTTTCATCTAACTTTTCTATGTTTGCACTTGCAGCAACAAAACTGTTTGCCATCATTAAAATTGAATAAATAACCTCATGAACGCCAGCTGCACCTAAAGTATGACCAGTCAAGGATTTTGTTGATGAAAGATCAGGTATCTGATTTTTAAAAACACTAGAGATTGCATTAAGTTCTGAAATGTCTCCTATAGGTGTGCTCGTTCCATGTGTGTTGATGTAGTCTACTTTTTCTAGTCCACTAAGGCCTTTCATACATCTCATTGCACCCTCACCTGAAGGGCTCACCAAAGAGTAACCATCACTTGTTTCAAAAGTTGAAATAATCTCGCCATATATGTTTGCCCCTCTTTTTTTAGCATGTTCAAAATCTTCAATGATCACAATGCCTCCACCACTTGAAGGAATGAATCCATCTCTATTAGCATCGTATGGTCTTGAAGCAGATGAGGGCGAGTCATTATAGCTGGTGCTCAAAGCTCCCATCGCATCAAACATCATAGCTCCGCTCCAGTGAACATCTTCTGAACCGCCAGCAATTACTATGTTTTGCCTACCTGTTCGAATAAGATCATATCCGTGAGAGATACAATGTAGGCTTGTTGAACACGCAGAGGCAATTGAATACGAAACTCCAAGAGTTTTAAAGAATGTTGAAATTACTGCAGATGTTGTATTGCTCATAGTCTTTGTAACAGAATATGGTCCAATTTTCTTGACTCCTTTTTCTTTGGAAATGTTTAAAATTCTCTGAATTTCTTTAGTAGAACTATTGCCAGATCCAACTACAACTCCTGTTCCCTCATTTTCCAAATCATCTTTTGAAAGCCCTGAATCTAAAATTGCATCTGAAGCAGCTAAAAAAGAATATGCAGATGTTTCACTCATGAATCTAAGCATCTTGCGATCAATACTTGTTATATCAACATCTACTGTTCCTGATACATGGCATCTCATGCCATTTTCCCTATATTCCTCGTTGAATCTCAATCCTGACTTTGAGTTTTTTAAAGAATCTAAAACTTGCTCTTTTGTATTTCCAAGAGGAGATAAAATACCAATACCTGTAATAACGACTTTCTTCATGCTTTAAGTAGAGTAGTAAGATATTCCGTTACAAACTCAGAATCGTCAAGTCCTATTAAATCTTTTGTATATTCGATACATTTTTGAACTGAGCTATCCCTAGCTTGTCTTGTAGATTTAAAGCCCTCAAATTCTGCAAGTTTTTTATTAACAACTTCATAGTTTTTTGAATTTATCGCAGAAAAAAGATTTTTTTGTTCTAATTCTGGCATATTTTTTATTGAGGAAATTATTGGAAAAGTATATTTTCCTTCAGACAAATCTTTGAAAGATTCCTTTCCAGTGATTCTCTCTTCCTGAAAATCAGCAAGATCGTCGTTAAGTTGAAATGCAAAACCAAACTCTCTACCTAACTCACCCAATTTTAATAATTTTTTGACATTAAAATTTAATTCCAGACCTATACACTCAAGCATTCCTTTAAACAATGCACCAGTCTTTTTATCAACTATTTCCATATAATTAGAAAGGCTAGGAACATCTTGTTGATGGTATTTTATTTGTATAAATTCACCTTCGATTAGCTCTTCAGCACAATCAATAAGTCTTTTTGCAATTTTTTGGTTATCAAGGCTATTGAGTGTTGAAAATGTTTTTGTGTATAAATAATCCCCATATAATAATGCTTGTTTAAGACCCCATTTTTTTATTATTGTTTCATTGCCTCTTCGCAGATCAGCCTCATCAATAATATCGTCATGTATAAGTGTAGATAAATGTATTAATTCTGAAGCAGTAGCTAGTTCTAACATTTTTATTTTTCTGATTCCCAAATGGGATCCAAAAATTTGTATTATTTTTGACCTTATTAGTTTGCCGGGATGCTTAAAGATATATGTATTTATAGATGAAATATCAGGATCATTCGAATTAACAATCTGAGCCATTTTTTCCTTTACTTCCAATAAAAATTCAGTTAAATTTTCATCCTTTGATACTTTCATATAAATATTTTAAATAATGTACGCAATAATAGACACTGGAAATCACCAAGAAAAAGTAGAAGTTGGTTCTACTATTGAAGTAGATTTTTTGTCAGATAAGAAAACTGGTGATTCTGTTAAATTCGAAAAAGTTTTACTTGTTGTGAATGAAGGCAAACCACTCATTGGCAAACCCTTGGTAGAAAAAGCTTCTGTGACGGGGAAGGTTCTAGAACAGAAAAAAAATGATAAGGTTTATGCAATACAATTTAGAAGAAGAAAAGATTCCAAAAGGATAGTTGGGCATAGACGAAAGATTACATTAATATCAATAGAAGAAATTAAAGATGGCACATAAGAAAGCTGGAGGATCTAGCAAGAACGGAAGAGACTCAAATCCAAATTTCTTGGGTGTAAAGCGTTTTGGGGGTCAAACTGTTAGCGCAGGTGAAATACTAGTGAGACAAAGAGGAACAAAATTTCACGCAGGCATAAATGTTGGTAAAGGACGAGATGACACATTATTTGCTCTGAAAACTGGGGCAGTTGAATTTAAAACTAAAGGAAAAAATAATAAGAATTTCGTTAATATAATTCCCACTAAATAACAAAAATGTCTTTTAAAGATGAAGCCAAAATAAAAGTGGTTTCAGGAAAAGGTGGTGACGGTTGTATAAGCTTTCGGCGCGAAAAATATATCCCACGTGGTGGTCCAAATGGTGGTGACGGTGGTGATGGGGCAAATGTATTCTTAAAAATAAACGAAAATCTTAATTCACTAAATATTTTTAAGGGAAAGAAGGTATTTTTAGGATCACACGGTAAACATGGGTCTTCTAACAATAAAAAAGGTTCATCGGCTGAAGACTTATACATTGAAGTGCCTAATGGAACTTTAGTCTATGCTCAAAGAACAAAAGAATTTATAGGTGAGGTAAATCTTGAAAAATCAGAGCTTCTGGTTGCAAAAGGTGGCAAGGGTGGAGCTGGTAATGCAAGATTTAAATCGTCAATAAATCAATCACCTAGAAAAAGAACAAAAGGAGGGGAATCTGACGAAAGAGAACTCTTTCTTGAACTCCGACTAATTGCAGATGTTGGTCTTATTGGGCTGCCAAATGCTGGCAAATCAACATTAATTAATTGCCTTACAAATGCTAAATCAAAAGTTGGTTCCTATGAGTTTACAACTCTTGATCCAGAACTTGGAGTTATTCAAGATAATTATAATAAAATTACTATTGCTGATCTTCCTGGAATTTTGAAGGGTGCCTCTGAGGGAGTTGGTTTAGGTACAAAGTTTCTAAGACATATTTTTCGAACTAAAATTCTCATTCACGTACTTGATGCATCCAATGGAAGAAAAACTGCGATAAATTCATTGAAGACTGTAGAAAATGAATTAAAAAGTCATGAGCTTGATTTCTCAAAACAAGATAGGTGGATATGTATATCAAAAACCGATATCTCTGATAAAAATCAGGTAAGAGATTTAGTCAGTGAACTGCAAAACAATTTTCCCCAAGCAAAGATTTTTCCAATTTCTTCAAAAGAGAATAGAGGTCTTTGTGAATTGAAAAAATTTATATTTAAGCTGACTTAACCTTTCTATTTAGTCTACTTTTCAGTCTAGCGGCCTTATTCTTATGAATAACTCCTTTGTCCGCAATTTTATCGATTGTTGATTGAGCTAATTTTAGATTATCTACTAGGTTTTTATCTTTGTTTTCTACATCTTTAATTATTTTCTTAACTGCAGAGCGCACTATTGACCTCTGGGCATGTTTAAGCTCATACCTAGATTTGTTTTGTCTTGCTCTTTTATCTGCTGATTTTGAATTAGCCATAAACTTAGTTGGTGGAGGCGGCGGGATTCGAACCCACGTCCGTCATCACTTTCCCCTCGCTTCTACATACATAGATTCATCTATTAATCTCGCAATAGTATAACCTGATGATCAAGACATACTAAGCAAAGCCTTAAAATTCTTTTCATTTTTAGGCAAAAATGAAATATATCCTACATAAATGACTATTATGAATACCAGTAGGCTGAGATTCATAACAGGCTGGCATTAAGCTGCCAATCTATAGTTGTAATTATCTGCAACTAAATTTTTGAACAAATTTAACGAGATGTGTTCATTCTCGGTATGCACTTCGGGTTCCATGGTAGACGTCAAAGCCAAATACGCCCCCGAACGGAAAATAATAATACCTATTTAAGGTTTTTTAAAGATCTTTCTGCATCTCTTTTTAAATCGGCAATTTTTTTCGAGGTTTTTTTATCATAATTTTTCTTACCTCTTGCTAGTGCAATTTCAAGCTTAACTATTTGCCCTTTCCAAAAAAGCTTTACAGGCACACAGGTCTGTCCCTTTGCAGATAAACCGTATAATATAGTTTTAATTTCTCTCTTTTTCAGTAGGATTTTTCTGAACCGCCTTGGATCTAAGTTCTGTTTCTGATTGATATGTTCAAGCGGATTAATTGTTGCTGAAATAAGCCATAATTCACCCTTTATGTCTTTAACATAAGCCTCTTTCAGATTGATTTTTCCATCTCTTAATGATTTCACCTCCCATCCTTCTAAAAGCAAGCCAGATACAAACTTTTCCTCAAGGAAATAATCGAAACCAGCTTTCTTGTTTAACGCTATAGTTTTATCATTCATAAACATGATTCTACAAGATCAAAGCAAGCTGCTCAGCTATTTAGGTTTATTTCCATTTGTTTTAATGACAGCCATGTTATGGATTAATCCGACATGGGCAGAAACAATTTTTGAAATTTTCATAATTTACTCGACTTTAATTTTCGTTTTTCTAACTGGAACTTGGTGGGGTTTTGCACAAGAAAATAATAAAACATTACTACCCTCAATTTTCTTCTTTTTTTTGCCATTTTTGATAATTTTAATCATTATGCTTTTTTCCAATCAGTTTAGAGAGATTTTTTCAATGCCATATGAAATGGCAGCTATACTTTTAGGGCTACTTATCTCCTACGAATCAGGACATATTTATGAAAAAAATTTTTTAAATCTTGATAAAGACTACCTAGAAATGCGTTTTTATTTGACTTTTGGGGTAAGAATTTGCCATTTACTTATGATTGCGTTTATATTTACTTACACGTAAATTTATATGCAAGCAAAATCTGGACAGTGGAACAACAATTTGGCATTTCTGTTAGCAGCGACAGGTTCCGCTGTTGGTCTTGGTAATATTTGGGGTTTCCCATATAAAGCTGGTGAGAACGGTGGAGGGTTGTTCGTACTTCTCTATTTATTTTTTGTGATAGTTCTTGGTCTTCCGGTATTTATGGCGGAAGTATTTATAGGAAAAGTTGGTAAAGGCAATCCAGTGGGCGCAGTTGAAGCGCTTGCCAAAAAAACAAAATCTTCAAGAAATTGGAATCTAGTTGCATATTCAGGTATTTTGGCCAGCTTAATAATTGCTGGTTACTACGCAGTAATCGCTGGGCTTGTTATTAACTATGGCTTTATAGCAGCTGCTGGATTTGTTGGAACCGATCCTGGAGTTGTATACGCTCAAGAAATCTCAAGCTTTTGGGAAATGACTTTTTGGTTTTCAATCTTTTTGCTCGGCTCAGGCATAGTTGTTGGTTTTGGAATAGAGAAAGGAATTGAATCTGCTATGCGGATATTGCTTCCATTATTATTTATTTTAGTAATTCTAATGGTGGGTTATGGGGCAGTGCGCGGCGATATGCCAGCAGCATTAGAATACTTATTTTCTTGGAAAGCCGATCAGTTTAATCCTGGGACAGTTCAGGCAGCTGTTGGACAGGCATTTTTCTCTTTGAGCATTGGCATGGGGACACTTATGGCTTTTGGGTCATATATGCCTAAAAGCCAGCAAGTGTCAAAATCATCAGTTATCGTTGTAACGGCAGATACAGGTGTCGCCTTGTTTGCTGGTCTTGCTATTTTTCCACTTGTATTTTTCTTTGCTCTTGATCCAACAGCAGGCACGGAACTTGTCTTCAAAACAATGACAACAGCCTTTGCAGAAATGGGTTTGTTTGGACAGCTCATAGGACCTCTTTTCTACTTTTTGTTAGCAGTAGCAGCATTTAGTTCAATGATTTCTATTCTTGAGCCAAGTGTGGTTTTTGTTTCTGAGAAGTTTAATTTTTCAAGGTTCAAAAGTTCAATGTGCATTGTTGTGATCTGCTTTTTCTTGTCACTTATAAGTGTTGCTGGATTTAATGTTTTAAATGATTTATCCATTGGTGCGCTTGACAACCCATTTGAAGCTATGAAATACCTAGCCGATGACTTTCTTTTGCTTCTTGTCGGTACTGGGATATCGCTTTTTGTTGGCCATAGACTTCAAAATGTTATAACAGCAGAGGCAACTGGCATTTCTAATACATTTTTGCTTAACCTGTGGGTAATTATTTTAAAGTATATAAGCCCAATTAGTCTCATGATTATATGGTTGCTAGGTAATGCTCAGGTCCTATTTGGTGTAAATCTATTAGATTACCTTTTAATCTAGTTTGATTATTTCAATATCATTCAAAAGGCCATCGGCATCAAAGAAAACTTTTATCCTTTTTTCTTCTAAGATATTGTCACCACTCTTAACTTGATAAAAATAATTCCAGACATTTTCCTCAAAAAAATTTTCAAATGACGGGTTACCCATAACAAAAATAACTTGGTCCTTGCTCATGCCAATATCTAACCTTTCTACATCCTCTTTTTCAAAAACTGTGCCTTGAGTAACTGTAACTCTATAAATACTTGCATTAGAGCAAGAAATTATTAATATGCAAGTAAAAATCGATAAGAATTTTTTCATTTGAGATAGAATAATAGCAATGACTAATAAAACCAATAAAAATTTAAAAGAAGCTGGTCTAAGGGCTACTCTACCCAGAATAAAGATTTTAGAAATGTTAGAAAATCATAAACATATAAGCGCAGAAGATATATACAGAGATTTAATCGAGAACAGATATGACGTAGGTTTAGCCACTGTTTATCGAGTTCTTACTCAATTTGAAAATGCTGGCATAGTAATTAAGCATTCCTTCGAATCCTCTAAGGCAGTCTATGAATTGAATAATTCTGATCATCATGATCATATGGTTTGTTTAGACAGTGGTGACATTGTTGAGTTTCATGACGATATCATTGAGACCAGACAAGAGGAAATAGCGAAAAAGCATGGATTTAAACTTATAGACCATAGCATGGTTCTTTATGTTAAAAAAACAAATTCGTAATTTAAAAAATGTCTGAAGAAAAAAAAGAAAAAAATTCTTCCGCAGAAAAAAATGAAAATTTAAATACTCTTACCTACGAAGAGCTAGCAGAAAAAGTCGAAACACTTAAGGAAGAATCTCTTCGATCTAGAGCAGAACTGGAGAATTTCAAAAAAAGATCATCCATAGAGTTGTCTAATGCATTAAAATTTGCCAATACTGAAATTTTATCTTCCTTAATACCAATAGTTACTTCATTAGAAAAAGCTCTTGAAAATTCTGAAGAAAAGGAAAAAATTGACAGACAAGGAATTCTTCTTATATTAAATTCTTTTGAAAAAATACTTGAGAATTTCAACATAGTTCCTATAAATCCTTCTGGAGAGGAGTTTGACCCTGAATTGCATGAGGCAGTTTCAACAGTCAACGAAAAGGGAGTCAAAGACAATATTGTCAAAAGCACTCTTGAAAGAGGTTGGAAGCTCAACGATAGGGTAGTCAAACCTGCTCTCGTAATAGTAAATAAAATTTAGAATTAATTAACTTGTTATGGGTAAAGTAATTGGCATTGATTTGGGAACAACAAATTCCTGCGTAGCTGTAATGGAGGGTGAAGACCCTACAGTAATTTCAAATTCTGAGGGTAGCAGAACAACACCTTCTGTTGTTGCATATGCTGCAGATAATCAAATTTTAGTTGGGCAAGCGGCTAAACGACAGGCTGTAACTAATCCAAAAAATACTTTATTTGCTGTTAAAAGGCTTGTTGGAAGGAAATTCAAAGATAAAGAAGTTCAAAAGGATCTTAAACATGCGCCATTTAGTATTGTTGAAGCAGAAAACGGTGATGCATGGGTCGAAGCTGATGGTGTGAAAACAGCGCCACCTCAGATATCCGCAGAAATATTAAAGAAAATGAAGAAGACTGCTGAGGACTACTTAGGTGCAAAAGTAGATGGAGCAGTTGTTACAGTTCCAGCATATTTCAATGATTCCCAGCGTCAAGCAACTAAAGCCGCAGGCAAAATAGCTGGACTTGAAGTTAAAAGAATCATAAATGAGCCAACTGCTGCAGCCTTAGCTTTTGGTTTAGATAAACTCAAGTCAGATGGCACTATTGCGGTTTATGATCTTGGCGGAGGTACATTTGATATCTCCATAATTGAAATGACCAGTGTCGACGGTGAATACCAATTCGAAGTAATTTCGACATCAGGCGATACTCATTTAGGAGGCGAAGATTTTGACCTTTTGCTTATAAATCATTTTGTAAATGAATTTAAGAAAGAGTCTGGCTTTGATTTAAATTCTGATCCCATGGCTTTGCAAAGGTTAAAAGAGGCGGCAGAAAAAGCTAAGATTGAACTTTCAAGCACAGAGCAAACTGAAATAAACCTTCCGTACATAACAGCTGATGCAAGTGGGCCAAAACACTTTGTACAAAAACTAACAAGGGCAAAGCTTGAATCGCTTGTAGGCGATCTAGTAAAAGATAGTTTGGAGCCAGTTAAAACTGCACTTAAGGATGCAAAATTGTCGACAAAAGACATTAAAGAAGTGATCTTAGTAGGGGGACAAACAAGAATGCCACTTGTGCAAAAGACTGTTACAGATTTTTTTGGAAAGGCGCCAAGAAGAGATATCAATCCAGATGAGGCGGTAGCACTTGGAGCAGCGATACAAGGAGCTGTATTAAGTGGTGATAGATCAGATGTTCTCTTATTAGATGTCACCCCTTTAACACTTGGTATAGAGACACTTGGAGGTGTAATGACACCACTAATAGAGAAAAATACGACAATCCCAACAAATAAATCACAAGTTTTTTCTACTGCTGAGGATAATCAGACTGCCGTTACTGTTCATGTTCTTCAAGGGGAAAGAAAAAAGTCCTCGGATAACAAATCTTTAGGCCAATTTAATCTAACTGATATTCCATCTGCTCCACGTGGCACACCACAAATAGAGGTTACATTTGATATTGACGCCAATGGAATAATTAATGTTTCAGCTAAAGATAAATCCTCAAATAAAGAACAATCAATCACAATACAAAGTGGCAGCGGTTTATCTGAAGAAGAAATTGAAAAGATGGTTAAAGATGCTGAAGCAAATGCTGAGGAAGATAAAAAATTTGAAGAATTGATCGCATCCAGAAATATGGCTGATAGTGTTGCAAGTTCGACTCGAAAAGCAATGGATGACAATAAGGATCAGCTTTCTAAAGATGAACTTAAATCACTTGAAGATGCAATAAAAAGTGTTGAAGAAGCATGCAAGAAAGATGATAAATCTATAATTGACAAAGCTATGGAAGACCTATCAAAAGTTGCACAACCGTTATCAGAGAAATTATTTAAAAAAGAAGAGGCTCAACAAAACCCTCCTAAAAATGATGAGGCTCCACAAGAAGATGCTGTAGATGCAGACTTTAAAGAAGTAGACGAAGATAAGAAATCCTAAAAGTGAAGCGGGATTACTACGAAGTTTTAGGGGTTAACAAAAATGCAACACCTGAGGAACTTAAAAAATCCTTCAAAAGGCTCGCTATAAAATATCACCCTGACAAAAATCCAGGCAACCAAGAAGCTGAAGAAAAATTTAAGGAGGCTGCAGAAGCTTATGAAGTCTTGAGTGATGCTTCAAAAAGAACTACTTATGATCAATTTGGACACCAAGGGGTAAACAATAATTATGGTCAGTCTGGATTTCAGGATGTAAATATTAATGATATTTTTAACAATTTTTTTGGGGATGAAATATTTGGCGATATTTTTGGTGATATTTTTGGTGGAAGAGGTACAAGAAGGCCTCCAAAAGGAAGAAATCTTCAAATTTCGATTGATTTGAACCTTAATGAAGCAGTTTTTGGTAAAACTATAGAGCTCAAATTACCAACATCTTCAAAAAAGGTCTCCGTAAATATTCCTCCAGGAGTGGATAGTGGAAATAAGATTCGTCTAAGTGGAGAAGGAGAAAAAAGTCAGTATGGAGGGGATAGCGGAGACTTATTCATCGTTGTTAATATTTTGAAACATAAATTCCTTGAGAGGGAGGGCAACCATCTATATTGCGAAGTTCCAATAAGAATTGATCAGGCAATGTTTGGTGATGAAATTGAGGTGCCAACCTTAACAAAAACAGTACTCCTAAAAGTGCCCCCAGAAACTCAAACCGGGAAAGTATTCAAATTAAAAGACCTTGGTGCAGGATCTTTACACGGAAGTGGAACAGGTGATTTATTTGTAAGAGTAGTTGTAGAAACCCCTACAGGCATTGATTCCAAACATAAAGAAAAGTTTATAGATGTATTCTCTGGAATAGGCAAAAACTTTAATGAATGTGAAAAATTTTCAGATCAAGTTAAAAAGGAATTCAACAAATAATATTTTAGATAAAAATTTTACCATTCAAGAAAAACCCTTTATCATAAGCAGACTTTATAAATTGATATGACAAAAACAGAAGTAACAATTGAGCAATTATTTGAGCTAGGAGCTCACTTTGGGCATAGAAAAAGGTTTTGGAATCCAAAAATGAGTGAATATATATTTTGTGAAAAAAATAATATTCATATTATCAACCTTTACAAAACTCAAGAAAAGATCTTTGAGCTTTATGAAATCTTTAGAAATCTCTCTGCTGTTGGAAATAAAATAATGATAGTTGGAACCAAGAGAGTTGCCTCAGAACATGTCAAGAATTTTGGAGAAGCCACATCTATGCCGTATATATCGCATCGTTGGCTAGGCGGTATGCTTACAAATTGGAAGACTATAAAAGTTCCAATAAATAAAATGTTAGAGTACGAGGAAAATAAGAATGCTGGAGAGCTTAGCAGCATGATAAAGAAAGAAGCTGTGATGTTAGAAAAAGAAATGAAAAAACTCTCTTTAAACTTTGATGGTGTAAAGGAAATGAAGGGCTTGCCTGATGCGTTATTTGTCGTGGACATAGAATCAGAAAATATCGCTGTAGAAGAAGCAATAAAAATGGGTATACCTGTTTATGGTCTTGTTGATACAAATAGCAATCCATCGAATCTTACTAATTTTATTCCTATGAACGATGATTCTTCAAGATCTATAAAATTTGTCTTAGATTATCTTTCACAAGCAATTCTTGAGGGTCAAGAATCGGCAAGAAAGCAAGGGTTGGTCCAAAAACTTGATGGTGATAAAGGACCAAAGGTATTTTCTCTTAATGCTTCAAATAATAAGCTGGTTAAAACTGAATCAGATGCTGAAAGGGAAATTATTGAAAATCAAGATCCAAAGGCACTAGAGGATGCTGATAAAGCAGAGGATGCTGTTAAAGATTCATTGAATAATGAAAAAGCAACCGCAACCAAAAAAGCAACCGCAACCAAAAAAGCAACCGCAACCAAAAAAGCAACCGCAACCAAAAAAGCAGCTCCAAAAAAATCTTAGGTGAAAAATTGATTACTGCACAATTAGTGAAAGAACTTAGGGAAAGGACAGGCATCTCAATGATGGACTGTAAATCTGCATTACAAGAAACAAATGGAGATGTAGAACAAGCAATTGAAGTTTTAAGAAAAAAAAGCATTATCAAAGCTGAAAAAAAATCAGGAAGAGCAACTAATGAGGGCTCCTTGGTTGTAGGTGATGCGGAAAGCAGTAGTTTTTTAGTTGAGGTAAAAACAGAGACTGATTTTGCAGCGAAAGACGAGGACTTTAAGGAATTTCTTAATGAGTTAAAAACTTTTTGCTCTAAAAACAATATTGAGAGCTGTGATGACTTGAATGCTAAATTTAAACAACCACTTTTAAATATAATCCAAAAAATAGGTGAAAATATTGTCATATCAAATTACCTATCAATTGATAAGTCTGATGGATTCAACTTTTCTTATTTGCATACAGATTCAAAACTTGCATCAATTGTAAAAATGAAAGCTAACGATGAAGGAATTGGTAGAGACATTGCAATGCAGATTGCTGCTAATAATCCTTTAGGTATATCTGAGGACAAAATAGACCAGAGTATTCTTGCAAAAGAATATGAAATAGCCAAAGCAACTACAGAAAATGAAAATAAACCTGATGATATTAAACAAAAAATTATTGATGGAAAAATAAGAAAATTTAAATCTGAAAATTCACTTTTAGAGCAAGACTTTATTAAAAACCCAGAACTCAAAGTAAAAGATTTAATCAAAGATAATGAGATTCTTGCTTTTGTAAGGCTAAGGATTGGTGAGTGAGTAAAAGCTCTATAACCAAGATCTTGCTTAAATATAGTGGTGAAGCTGTAGCTGGAGATAAGGATCAAGGCATTGATCCAACAATTGTTCACTATATGTCTGGAGAAATAAAGAAAGTAGTCAATAAAAAAATTTCTGTTGGACTTGTTATTGGAGGCGGAAATTTATTTAGGGGTGAAGAACTCAATCAAGATGGTATAGACCGAGTTGCCGGAGACCATATGGGAATGCTAGCCACAGTGATGAATGGAATTGCCTTAAGAGATTCCTTAGAAAGAATCGGTGTAAAAACAAGAGTTATGTCTGCGATTCCGATGCCAGGGATTGTTGAGCATTATGACAGAAGAATCGCAATACAATTACTTGAAGCAGGATTTGTCGTTATTTTTACTGCTGGTACTGGGAATCCTTTTTTTACAACTGATACAGCAGCATGTTTAAGAGCAATCGAGATAAACGCCGATTTAATGATAAAAGCCACAAAAGTTGATGGAGTTTACTCTGAGGACCCAGAAGTTAACCCAAACGCTAATTTTTTCTCCTTGTTAAAATTCGATGAAGCAATTTCTAAAAATCTTAAAATTATGGATACCACAGCCTTAACACTTGCAAGACATAACAACATGGATATAAAAGTTTTTAACTTTAAAAAAGAAGATGCATTACTTAAAATTGTAAATGGAGATAATTTAGGTACTCTTATTTCAAATGGATAATTACGAGGAAATAATTAAAAATTGCCGAGAAAGAATGTCTTCAAGCTTAAACAACTTTGGGGATAATTTAAAAAAGATAAGGACTGGTCGGGCAAGTCCAGCTATGTTGGACGGAATTTATGTAGATTACTATGGAAATGAAACACCATTGAATCAGTGTTGTTCAATTACTGTTGAGGATTCAAAAACTCTTTCTTTATCTCCATGGGATAAGTCATTAGTTAAGGAAATAGATAGAGCAATTCAAAAATCTGACCTCGGTATCAACCCCACAACTCAAGGAGAAATAATTAGAATTATAATGCCTCCTTTAACTGAGGAATCAAGGATTGAGCTTACAAAAAAAGCGAAATCAGAGGCGGAGAGTGGCAGAATTGCGATAAGAAATATAAGACGTGACTCAATCTCCTCAATGAAAGATCTTGAAAAGAAAGGAGAGCTTACTGAAGATGATATTACGGATGCCGATAAGGAAATACAGGAACTTACCTCCCAGTTTATAGAGGATCTTGATTCTGCTCTTAATGCGAAAGAGAAAGACTTACTTACAATTTAATCTATGCAAGACCCCAAGACCATTGCCATCATTATGGATGGAAACAGAAGATGGGCTAGAAAAAGCAACCTACCAGTAATCCATGGGCATAGAAAAGGAATTGAAACCCTAATTAAAATTGTTAAAGCTTCAAAAAGAAAAGGGATAAAAAAACTAGTTGTATTTGCATTTTCAACAGAAAACTGGTCAAGGCAGTTGTTAGAAGTAAATGGTTTAATGAATCTTATAAGCTTTGGCACTGATACAAATTTGGAGGAGTTAATTGAGAATGAGGTAAAGCTTACATTTATAGGCAATATAGATTCTTTGCCATCAAACCAAAAAAAAGATATTGCAAAGTGTGTTGAGTATACCAAAAAATTTACATCATTTAATCTAATTATAGGTCTGAACTATGGTGGTCATTGGGATATTGTAAATTCAGTAAAGAAAATTCAATATTCAAAAAAAAATATTTCTGAAAAGAATTTACTTAGATTTTCAGAACTTGGAGATGAAGATGTTGAAATATTTATAAGAACTGGGGGAGAAATTAGAATAAGCAATTTTTTGTTGCTAAATATTGCTTATTCAGAACTCTTCTTCGTAGACAAGCTTTGGCCTGATTTTTGTGAAAGTGACTTAGATAATATCTTAAATGAATATAAAAAAAGAATAAGGCGGTTTGGAAAGTGAGAGTGGTCTCAATTTTTGGTGTTACGGGTTCAATAGGATCGCAAGCATTAGATTTTATTCGGAGCCATAATAGTATTTTCTCATTTCATACTTTTGTCTGCGATAAAAATTTTAAATTAGCAAAAGATTTTGTTGATGAGTTCAAACCGAAGTATATTTATTTTTCAGACAAAATTGCATCAGAAGAGTTTAGAAAATTTAAAATATCGTCAACAGTCCTTTTACAAACTTTTACTGAATTAAAAAATGTCCTTCTATCAGAAAAAAGTGATATATATCTTTCAGCAATTTCCAGTTCAAATTTACTTGAACTAACATCTTTGGCAGCAAGCTCTGGAGGAAAACTGTTATTAGCAAATAAAGAGTCTTTGGTAGTGATGGGAGAACAAATTTTAAATCTGTCAAAACAAAATGAAACCGAAATAGTACCCATTGATTCAGAACACTATTCTGTAATGAATCTTTTAAGAAACAAAGATCCAAGAGATGTAAAAAAAGTTTACTTGACTGCTTCAGGAGGCCCTTTTTTAAATAAGTCAATTGAAGAGGTTGCCAATAAAAGTTTAGAGGAAGCTCTTAAACATCCAACATGGGAAATGGGGAAAAAAATAACTATTGACTCTGCAACTCTTATAAATAAATGTTTTGAAATAATTGAAGCTCATTATCTCTTTGATATTCCTTTAGAAAAATTAGATATTCTTATACATCCACAAAGCAAAATACATGCTCTTGTTGAATATATGGATGGCTCAATAGATGCAAATATTTCTGATGCAGACATGATTTATCCTATATCCTATGGCTTTTTAGGTACAATTAATTATGAGCTTGGCAAAAATGAATTATTTTCTAGTCCTAAAGGTTTGGATTTAAACTTAGTTCCATTTCCTGAGGACAGAAAATTCTTGATTGATATTGTAAAAGATGTAATTACAAATAAGGGTAATAGAGGGCTTGTTTTCTCAACAATAAATGATTTTGCAGTTCGTAAATATCTTGATAGAAAAATAGGCTTTGGAGAAATATACCAGTTGTTAATTAAGAACTACTCAAAAGTTGAAAAAAAACAACTGCTGGCAATTGAGGATATTGAAATAAATCGTAGTGAAATAATTGATTTTTTACAAAAAACATAATGGAAATTCTTTTTGGTGCAGTAATCTTGTTTTTAGTTTTGGTGACATTTCATGAATATGGGCACTATTCTGTTGCAAGATTTTTCAAAATTAAAATACTAAAATTTAGTATTGGTTTTGGTCCTGATATTTTTTCATGGAAGAATAAAGAGGGAATAAATTTTTCACTCTCAGCTGTTCCAATTGGTGGATATGTTGCTTTTCATGATCCTGCAGATAAACATAATTATAAAAATCTTTCTGAAGAGGATAAGAGTCTCGTCTTAGCGAATAGACCAGCATATGAGAGAGCTTTAGTTACTTTGGCCGGCCCAATTTTCAATTTTTTCTTGGCTTTCTTTCTTTTTACAGTAGTTGCATTTTTTTTACCCAAACCATCAGATATTGTATCTTCTTCAATATCAACACTAGATCAAGAAAAGATTTACAGGATTATAAGTGTAAATGATAAGACAATAACCAGTGCTCAAGATTTTGAGATTACACTTTTAAATTATTCAGGATTTTCAGGGGATATTAGCATTGATGTCTACGACTATGAAGCAGAGGAAATTCAAACTATCCTAAAAAAGGTCGAGCAATTAAGCTTCCCAACAGACGTTAGTCCCTCGTCTTATTTCTCAATAATACCCTTTCCAGACTTTGAGCCAATTATTTCTGAAATTAAGGATGGAAGCCTGGCGGATATTAATGGGCTAAAAAATGGTGATAAGATTATATCAATCAATGGCAAACCGGTGCCATCTCGGGCATATGCAATGGAGAAACTTCAAAGTAAAGAAGCTTCTTTTGAATTCACTATACTAAGAGATGGAGAAGAATTTACGATATTCTTTCGTGAAAAAATTAAAGATCAGCCTTTTGGTTTTAGCTTGAAGCCAGAGGGGAATGATATAAATAAGGCAATCGAATTTGGTTACAACCAAACTGTTTTTTGGATCAAAAATACCTTTAATTTTTTGTTCAAAATTTTTACTGGAGGGATGGGGTTAGATAATTTGAGTGGACCAGTAGGTATTGCCAAAGTTGCTGGTGATTCTTTTAGTAGTGGATTTATCCCTTTTATGCTCTTACTTGCTATATTAAGCATTAGCTTGGGAGCATTTAATCTTTTACCTCTTCCAATGCTTGACGGGGGTCAATTTTTGTTTATTGTAATTGAGGAATTAAAAGGATCACCCATAGACATGAAACTAAAGTACGCACTTTTTAATCTAAGTTATTTAATGATCATAGCTTTATTTATTTTTGTAGTAATTAATGACATTCTGAGGTTACTTTGAAGAAGTTTTTTTCATTATTATTTTTGTATATATCTCTGTTAAGTTCTGAGATATTGATCGAAGATATAAGAATTGTTGGTTTGCAGAGAGTATCGCTAGGGAGTGTTCTTGATACTATTCCAGTTACTATTGGGGATAGGATTGATACAAGAGATTATCAGAGGGTGATAAGGACCTTATTTGCTACAGGGCAGTTTGATAATGTAAGCCTCACATCTGAGGGGAATATATTGAATGTGCTAGTTGAGGAAAGACCAACAATTTCAGGGATTATTATTGATGGAAATTCTGCCCTTCCAACTGAAGACCTTTTGAGTGCACTTGGCTCAGAGGGAATTTCAGAAGGTTCTGTTTTAAAAAGAGCAACACTTGAAACCATCACAAAGGGATTACAAGCACAATATTCTCAACAAGGTCGGTATGGTGCATCCGTCGATGTAGACCAACAGGCCCGTCCAAGAAATAGAGTCGAAATTAAAATTGAAATTGATGAAGGTTCATCCACAGCAATTACATCAATACAAATTATTGGTAATAATGCTTTTGAAGATACTGAACTAAAAAGAATTTTCGATCTTTCTGAAGGCTCAATACTTTCTATATTTACAAATGATAATAAGTACACACGTGAAAAACTTAGAACAGATCTTGAGAACCTGGAGGCCTTCTACAAAGATAGGGGTTATCTACAGTTTGCTTTAAATTCATCACAAGTATCTATAAGTGACGATTTAGAGGAACTTTATATTACTTTAATTGTGAACGAAGGTGAGCAGTACCAAATCGGTTCTGTAAATGTTTCTGGAGAGATCCCGCTTGAAAGAGAATTTTTTGAGGACTTCATTGATATACCTGAGGGATCATATTATTCAGAATCTTTAATAACAAGTTATGAAGAGTTTTTTGCCAATGTTCTTGGAAATGAAGGCTTTACTTTTGCCGATGTTGAAGGTGTTCCTACCATAGACGAAAGCGGCAAAACAGCTGACATAACATTCGTATTTAATCCTGGAAGGAAAAATTATACAAGAAGGATTATTTTTAACGGCAATGACTTCACAACTGATGAAGTTCTTCGTCGTGAAATGAGACAATTTGAAGGTGCACCTGCATCAAACCAAAAGATTGAACAATCAAAATTATTTCTTGAAAGAACAGGTTTTTTTAAAAATGTCAGTGTCGAAACTATCCCAGTGCCTGGAGAGGAGGATTTAGTTGATGTTGTCTTTGATGTTGAGGAACAGCAGTACGGAAATGTAATAGGAGGTTTTGGATATTCTCAGTTCGGGTTTTCCTTTAATTTTAACATCCAACAACAGAACTTTTTAGGTAGTGGTAATTCTGTGGGGATTGGAGCTAATGTCAGTGATTATTCAAAAAATATTTTTCTTAATTACGAAGATCCTTACTATACCGTTGATGGGGTGAGCAGAGGGTATTCCCTAAATCTGAGGGAATTTGATTATTCAGCTTTTGGATTAACGAGCTATAATACCAGCAGTTTTGGAGGTGCAATTACATTTGGGTACCCCATATCAGACATACAAAGACTAGGTGTAAACATAGCTTTGGATCATACGGAATTACAGCAGTCAGGACTGTCTTCAAGAGAAATACTTGATTTTACTGAGAGTGAGGGAACTGAATTTGATACTGCAAAAATACAAGGTTTTTGGACCCGAATAACTCTTAATAGAGGTCTTTTTCCAACAAGAGGAACTCTTAATCAACTGTCTTTGCAAACAACTACTCCTGGATCAACCTTGGAATACTATAAAGCCCAATATCGTGGAGAGTTATATCAACCAATTTATGGAGACTTTATATTTAAATTGTCTGGGAAGCTTGGCTATGTTGGGACAATAGGAGATACAAAAATACCTCCATACTTTGAGAATTTCTATGCGGGAGGACCTTATTCAATTAAAGGTTATGAGACTAATAGTTTGGGGCCAAGAATTACACCAATACCATGCTATGGTTATAACTCTGAAACAGATATCTGTGCACCTTTGATTGATTCAGATGGAGATGGTGTCCCAGATTCACCATATTACAACCAGTATGCCCAATACAGGTTTAACAGACCTATCGGAGGGAATGTTCTCATTGAAACAAGCTTAAATTTAATTTTTAAACTTCCTTTTATTGAAGAGCAGTCACAATTTAGATCTGCTTTTTTTGTTGATTTTGGTAATGTTTTTTCTACTTTCTGTAGGAATTATCAGGAGCAATGCTTTAGGCCAAATTTCGAGGACATGCGTGGTTCCTATGGTCTTGGGGGAAGTGCCATTACACCTTTCGGTCCTGTCAGCGTTTATTTTGCCATTCCATTTAACAATGATCCTTTTGATAGAACAAAAAGGTTTGAATTTACTGTAGGCAATAAGTTCTAAAAAACCTCGATTCTTTATAAAAAAACAGCTAAAATAGCGAATTAATTAAATACCTATGGACAAAACAAATATATTCTTTCTTATTTTACTATCAATATTCTCATTGAATGCTTTTAGTGAAGGTACATTTGTATTAAATGCAGAGAGAGCTATGTTAAGTACTCAATTTGCCCAGAATGCTTTCAAAGAGTTAGAAGAGGATTCAGACTTTATTGCTGATAGAGAAAGGCTAGAATTATTGCAAACTGAGGGACAAGAGCTCGTTGAAAAATTTCAACAAGACGCTGAAACATTATCTGATGAAGAAAAACTAGATATGCAAAAAAAAGTTCAAGACAAACAAAACGAGGTACAATTTCTTGCAAACAAATTGCAAACAAAAGCTCAAGAAGCACAACAGTCGATCATTAATACACTTTCACCAGATTTTCAAAGAATCTTAGGCGAGCTGATAAACGCAAAGAGTATGGATATGGTTTTATCTCCACAAGCAGCATTTTACTGGGATCCTGATCTTGATATTACAGATGAAGTCACTGCTTTGCTTGACGTTGCTCTTGCTGAAGAATCAGAGTAGTAATTGAATGTCATCTCTCTCGCTTGGCGAAATCTCAAAAAAAATTGATGCAACACTTATAGGAGATGAAGATCTTCTCGTCAAAGGCATAAGAGAATCAAAATCATGCAAAAAGGAATATATTTGTTTTGTTAAAGATAAAAAATTTCTTTCATCACTATCCAGATCATCTGGCGCAGTAATATTAGAAGAGTCTTTAGCTCATAAAATTGACTTCGATACTAATCTTCTCATTCATAGCAATCCATATTTAGCATACGCAAATCTGACAGAAATATTTGTTAAGAAATACGATGATTATAACGAAGGGATTGAGTCTAAGATAGGCCAAAACGTCAATGTAGGAAAACATTCTTCTATTGGTAAGAATTGCATAATTTCTAACAATGTGACTATCAAAGACAACGTTTCTATCTACCCCGGAACACATATTGGACCAAATGTAGTTATTCATTCTGGTTCGGTTTTAGGTTCTGATGGTTTTGGATTTGTCCCAACAGACAATGGCTGGCAAAAAATTTTTCATCTCGGAGGGCTCGTTATTGAAGATAATTGTGAGATTGGTGCTAACTGTACTATTGACCGTGGTGCACTTGGTAATACAGTCTTACATCAAAATGTTAAATTAGATAATGCGGTTCATCTAGCTCATAACGTAACAATTGGTGAAAATACAGCTATCGCTGCACAAACAGCTATTGCAGGTAGTGTTTCAGTTGGAAAAAATTGTAGGATTTCAGGACATGTTGGCATTACAGATCATCTTGAAATAGGCGATGACGTAACGCTTTTAGCAAAGAGTCTTGTAACAACTTCAATATTAAAACCTGGGACTTATAGTTCCTTTTACCCAACCCAAGAACACAAAAAGGCACTGAAATTATTTGCTAAAATTAAAAATGAAAAATGAAGATGTAAAGAAATTTCTCCCACACAGAGATCCCTTTTTATTTATTGATAAAGTTGTAGAAATAAGTAACGAAATAATAATTGCTGAGAGGTATGTTTCTCCAAAAGAAGCTTTTTTCAAAGGGCATTTCCCAAATTTTCCAATTATGCCAGGAGTATTGATTCTTGAGGCCATGGCGCAAAGTTGTGGTCTGCTTGGGGCACATATTATGAACAAAGAGCATTCTACAGAGTCGGTATATTTGCTGTGTGGAGTAGATAAGGTTAGATTTAAAAAAATGATAAGACCTGGAGATTCATTAGTTTTTGAATCAAAAGTATTGACATCAAAAAGAGGGATTTGGAAATTTTCATCAAAAGCTTTCAAAGAAAAGCAACTTGTGTGTTCCGCAGAAATTTTATGTGCCGATAGGAATCTTAATGAATAAAATACATCCAACAGCAATAGTGCACAAAGATACTAAGATCCATGAATCTGTAGAAATTGGCCCTTACTCTGTAATTGGCCCAGAGGTTGATTTAGACAAAGGCAACATTATTGACTGCCATGTCGTAATAAAAGGTCCAAGTAAGTTTGGTCAAAAAAATACTTTTTTTCCTTATTCTTTAGTGGGGGAAGCAACACCAGATTTAAAATACAGGGGAGAAAAAAGTCTTTTAAATGTTGGCGAAAATAATATCTTTAGAGAGTTTAGTAAGGTCCATAGAGGTACTGCAGCAGATATAGGTTTTACACAAATTGGCAATAATAACCTTATCATGCCAGGAGTAATGGTAGCTCACGATTGTATTTTAGGTGACAGAAATATTCTTGTTGATAACAGTGCTTTGGCAGGTCATGTTGTCCTTGGTGATAATGTGACGCTTGGTGGATACACTCTTGTGCATCAATACTGCAAAATTGGATCATATGCATTTACTGGTATGGGATCACAAATTAATATGGATGTCGCAGCATTTACCAGAGTAGCAGGGAATCCAACTAAAGTAGCTGGATTAAATTCTGTAGGACTTGAAAGGAAATCCTTTTCAACAGACGAAATACAAAATTTAAAAAAAGCATATAAAATTTTCTTTAGGGAAAAAAAATCCGTTAAAGATGCTTTAAGTGCGATAAAATCTGAGTGTTTCTCTTCAGAAAATATTGATATTTTTACCCAATCAATTAAAAACTCAACTCGAGGAGTAATGCGATAATTGAACATAAAAATTGGTGTAGTTGCTGTTGAGGCATCAGGAGATCTTTTAGCAATTGAGATTCTAAGCGAACTAAAAAAAAATTTAAAAAATTTTGAGGTAATTGGTGTTGGTGGTGAATCTCTTAAAGAGTTTGGGGAATTCAAGAGCAGGGAAGATATTGAAGTCATGGGGATAATTGAACCGCTCCTAAATTTTTTTAAGATTAATAAATTTCGAAAAAAAATTATTAATTGGTTTCTTAAAGAGAACATAGATATATTCATAGGAATTGACGGCCCTGATTTTAATTTTAAGATTCACCAAGTTTTATCAAAATTAAATATTCGAACAATTCATATGGTGTGTCCATCGGTATGGGCATGGAGACCGGGAAGAGTTAAAAATTTTAAATTCTTGGATCATATGTTGTGCTTGTTTCCTTTTGAACTAAATTTTTGCTCTACCACCAAAAGTAAATCATTTTGCATAGGCCATCCATTATTTAATTATGAACATAAAGAAGAGAAAAGAGATACTAAATTGATAACACTGATGCCTGGTAGCAGGAAATCTGAGATTAAAAATAATCTACCAGCAATGCTGGATGGCTTTAAAAAATTTGACCAAGATAACAATTATCGTGCAATCATTCCTGTAAATAACAAGACATCTAAAGACTCGATAGAGGAAATTCTAGATGGAAAAGAAAGGGTAAAAGTAGTTATTGGTGAATCAAAAGACATTTTAAAATCATCCTATATGGCTGTAGTCTGCTCTGGTACCGCTACACTTGAAGCTTTTGTCACAGAGACACCATGCATTACAATCTACAAAACAGAAATATTAAACTACTTCATTCTAAGTAGACTTGTTAAAACAGAGTTTATTTCTTTACCAAATATTATATGTAACGAACAAATCTATAAGGAGCTGATTCAAGACAAATTTAATTCGGAAACTCTGTGCGATGAACTTAAAAGAATAATATCTTCTAGAGAAACGATTACTTCACGTATAAGGTTTCACAAAAAAAATCTTCCTGGAAGTAACTTCTCAGAAGTAGCAAGTTATTTACATGAGAATTATAGGGATTGATGAAGTTGGTCTCGGTTGTTTAGCAGGGCCTGTGATTTCTGCTGCTGTCTATATAGGCGATGAGTTAAAAGATATTAAGCTAGTTGATTCTAAAAAGATGTCTCCTTTAATCAGAGAAAAGGTATTTAATACAATAAAAAGACATTGTTTCGCATCAGTGGGAATGGCAACCCCTGAAGAAATTGATAATCTTAATATCTTGGGAGCATCGCATCTTTCAATGCGAAGGGCTATCAAAAATTTACCTATCACACCAGATAAGGTCCTAATAGATGGCAAGTATGTGCCAGATGGAATTTTAAATGCTGAAGCAATTATTAAAGGCGACAATCTAGTGCGAGAAATTTCGGCAGCGTCAATTTTTGCAAAAGTATTTAGAGATAGATTGATGATTGCATATGCTAGTTACTTCCCTCAATATTTTCTTCAGAAAAATAAAGGATATCCAACCCAACAGCATAAAGATGTAATAAAACAGATTGGAAAGACAAGAATTCATAGAAAAAGCTTTAAAATTTAATCAATGGAAAAATTTATTCACCTTCAAGTAAAGTCACATTTTAGTATTAATAAGGGATTGCCTAAGGTTGAGGATATTGTAGATAAAGCAATTGAAAAGAATATGCCAAGTGTTGCGCTTACAGATAAAAACTCTTTTTTTGGATTAGTAAAATTCTATAAATACGCAATTGAAAAAGGCATTAAGCCTTTGTGTGGTATTGAGATAGATCTAAACCAAAATGAAATAAGTAACTCAAACCTACTTCTTTTAGCAAAAAATAAAAAAGGCCTTGAGCAATTATTTAAAATAAGTACTAAGTATTTCTCGAGAGACAACCAAGGAGCAAACAAACTTGAAAAGAGCATCCTAGAGGCTCCGGGCAATTTAGTTTGTATTTATTCAGCAAAAGAAAACCTCGAGGGAAGTGCCAAACTATATGAGGAAAATTTAAAAAATTATCAAAAATCATTTAATGGAAACTTATTTTTGGGGCTGAAAAATTTTAACAATGGAAATTCTTATTTCGAAAGTGCCTCAAGCATTGCTTATAATTTTGGAATTCCTACAGTTGCATTAAATGATGTGTTATTTTTAAATAAAGACGACTTTCTTGCCCACCAAGCCAAGGTTTCAATAAATAATGCAACACTTCTTAAGGACGAGATGGGAAACACTTCAATCTCAGAAGAACAGTACTTTAAGAGTTCGGATGAGATGGCTAAATTTCATTCATCAGAGTCATTGCATAATGCTTTTGAGGTAGCAAAGTTATGCAACTTGTATATAGGAGAGGGTCAATACTTCTTGCCTTCTTACAAGCTTGAGAAGGAGCAATCGCTTGGTGAGTATTTAAAAAAAATTGCCAAAGAAAAATTAGATCAGTTTTTATTAAAGAATGATGATCTAGATAAAAAGCTTTATCTTGATCGCCTAGATAAAGAATTAAAAATAATTATTGATAAAGATTATCCTGGTTATTTTTTAATTGTTATGGACTTTGTAAGTTGGGCAAAGACAAAGGGTATTCCGGTAGGCCCAGGCAGAGGTTCAGGTGCAGGTTCTCTTGTAGCCTTTGTTTTATCAATTACATCTTTAGATCCTATAAAGTATGGGTTGCTATTTGAAAGGTTTTTAAATCCTGAAAGACCATCGCTTCCAGATTTTGACATTGATTTCTGTATTGAAGGCCGAGATCAGGTAATTGAATATGTTCAACAAAAATATGGTGTAAATTCAGTTGCTCAAATTGGCACTCTTGGAACTATGGCTGCAAGAGGAGTAACGAGGGATGTAACAAGAATTCTTGGAAAACCCTACGGGTTTGGCGACAACATTGCCAAGATGATACCTTTGACACCAGGAATTAAACTTCAAGATGCTATTAATGATTCAGCAGAACTTGCAGACCTAATAAAAGCTAACGATGAAGTGGCTGAGGTTCTTGATCTTGCCCTTAAACTTGAGGGCTGCGCGCGAAGCGTTGGCAAACATGCTGCTGGAGTTGTTATTGCACCAAATGATATTCACGAGTTTACTCCCTTACACTTTGATCCAGAAACAAATTCATTAGCAACTCAACTTGACATGTACGATGTTGAGGAAGTTGGTTTAGTAAAATTCGATTTTCTTGGTTTAAGGACTCTAACTGTTATTAACAATGCAACTAAATCTGTTGAAAAAATAGATCCAGACTTTAGGTTATTAAAAATTCCAATGGATGACAACAAAGTCTTCCGTCTTCTATGTTCAGGAAAAACTAAGGGGATATTTCAGCTTGAGTCCAGCGGTATGATTGATTTAATCAAGAGGCTTAAACCTGAGAACTTTTCAGATATTATTGCATTAGTAGCTTTATATAGGCCTGGCCCTCTAAATTCAGGTATGGCAGACGATTATATCAATAGAAAAAATGGGAGAGAGAGTACAAGTTATCAGCACCCTTTGCTAAAAAAAGTTTTAAACGAAACTTACGGAGTTTTTGTCTACCAAGAACAAGTCATGGAAGCAGCTCAAGTACTTGCATCTTATAGTCTTGGCGATGCAGATAATCTTCGTAGAGCAATGGGAAAGAAAAAAGCTGATGTGATGGAGGAAGAAAAAGGAACTTTTGTTGAAGGTTGTACAAATAACGATATTCCAAAAAATAAGGCGATTGAAATTTTTGAAAATATTGAAAAATTTGCTGGGTATGGATTTAATAAATCACACTCAGCAGCCTATGCCCTTGTTGCATACCAAACAGCATACTTAAAGACACATTTTCCATCGCATTTTATTGCAGCTGTGCTTTCTTCTGAACAAGATAAGACAGACAAACTTGAGCCACATATCAAGGATTGCTCCGATATGAATGTAGATATATTGCCCCCAAATATTAATACTTCAATGACTACCTTTTTTGTTAATGAAAAAGATCAGATTGAATATGGCTTAGCTGCACTCAAAGATGTTGGTAAAAAATTTATCGATGAATTAATAGTAGAGAGAGATAAAGGTAAATTTAAAAGTTTAATTGATTTAGCCTCCCGCATAGATTTAAGAAAAGGTGGGATAAGGTCACTTCAAAGCTTAGCAAAGTCTGGTGCTTTCGATGAGATTTGCAATCGTGACGAGGCAATTCAGAACATACGAAATTATTTGGTTGTCTCTGAGCAAAAATTTAAATCCAGAGAATCTGGAATTGTCGATATGTTTGGGGATGGTGAAGGACAGAATATAAATACTGTGAAAGCGAAGCCCTTTTCTGAATCTGAAAAACTTAAAATGGAGTTACAGTCCTTTGGGTTCTATTTTTCCAAGCATCCAATTTCCTTACTGAGGCGAACAATTTCATCAAAAATCCATCCAATAAATAAACTTAATACATCTGGTGCTGAAAAATCTCTTCCCGTGCTTATTAATCAGCGCAGAGTCATTAAAAAGGGCACTAATATTTATGTTTTTTTAGAGGTTTCCGATGAAACGGGAATAATTGATGTTTCCGTACCACTTGAGCTTTATGATGCTAAAAAATCATTATTCAAAGAAAACTCACTGGCGATGATAAAAGGAAATATAGTTGCAGATGACTACAGAAAAGATAATGTTGATAATGTTGGCATAAAAATAAGAGCTTCAGATATCTCTCCAATAGATGTTGCAAGGAGCCAAACATCATCGAAAATAACCCTCAACATTGACAGATCACAGCTTAAAGCACTTGAAAATGGCGTAGTTGAAGAGCTACTAAAACTCAATGCTAATAATGGAGTAGAGGTGTACTTAAACTTTGAAGATAATGATTTAAATCTTTCAAGTGAATTAAAAGTTGACAGCTTTAAGATTTCTTTGGAGGATAGTACGTTCGAAAAGCTTGATAAGCTTTTTGGAGAGGAAAATTATACTTTAGCGTAATGGAAGAATATCTTGATTTTGAGCAGCCAATTTATGACTGCCTCGATAAAATTGAAGAACTGAAAAAAGAGGTTCCTTCGCCCAAAAATCTATCTGACGAACTAAACCGATTGGAAAGAAAAGCCGAAAATGTTACTCAGAAAATTTATAAAGATTTAAGTTCTTGGCAGAAAGTGCTTGTTGCAAGGCATCCAATTAGACCACATTCAATTGATTATTTTAAGAACGTTTTTGATGGCTTTGAAGAAATACACGGTGATCGATCAAGTGAAGATGATAAAGCAATAATTGGCGGTTTTGCCTTCTTAGAGGAGTACCCAGTGGTGATTATTGGGCACGAGAAAGGCAGGGAAACAACAGAAAGAGTAGCACGAAACTTTGGTATGCCTCATCCCTCTGGCTTTAGAAAAGCAAATAGAATTATGAAGCTTGCTGAGAAATTCAACTTACCATTATTTACCTTAATTGACACGCCGGGTGCATACCCTGGCGTAAAAGCTGAGTATGCTGGACAGCATGAAGCCATTGCAAAGAGCCTTGAAATTATGTCTGATCTTAGAACCCCAATAATAAATCTTGTAATAGGAGAAGGAGGTTCTGGTGGTGGCTTTGGCATTGGCCTGGCAGATACCATAGCTATGCTGAAATATTCAATTTACTCAGTTGCATCGCCTGAGGCTTGCTCTTCCATATTGTGGCGATCATCGGAAAATGCAGAAAAAGCTGCAGAAGCACTAAAATTAGATGCACAGAATTTACGTAAGTTGAAATTAATTGATCGTATTCTTGAAGAACCTAGCGGAGGTGCACACAGGAATCATTCTGAAACCTATAAGGTAGTTAAAAGTTTTTTTCTTGAGGAACTACAACGTTTAAGCAACGTCTCTTTGGAGACACTTCTAGAAAAAAGGTACGATAAGTTTATCAAGATAGGATTGTAAAGGATGAGTATCCTTTTAAATGCTGAAAAGCTATTATTAAAAAAAAGCTCAAAAGTAGTAGTTGGTCTTAGTGGTGGGGCTGATTCAACTCTTGCTCTAGTAGAAATCTATGAATTTTTAAAAGCTGAAAACCTCACAGAAAAACTTGTAGCACTTCATATTAACCATCAATTACATGAAGATTCAGAACATTGGGAGCAGCATTGTGCAAATCTGTGCGCAAAACTTTCGGTTAAATTTGACGTAAAAAAAATCAATTCACAAAAATCTGGTGAAGGTCTTGAAGCAGCAATGCGGTCAGAGAGATTAAAAATATTTAATTCCTATGAAAAAGGTACGGTAATTGTTCAAGGACATCATGCTTCTGATCAAGTTGAAACACTTCTTTTTCGATTAATCAGAGGGACAGGCATTAAAGGAGTTTCAGGCATAAAGAGGATACGTCCTGCAGGGCCAATTACTTTTATAAGACCCTTAATAAAGCTCACAAAAAAAGAGGTTCTTGAGAATTTGAAGTTAAGAAAATTACAATTTATTAAAGATCCATCCAATGAAGATAACCAATTTAGTAGAAACTATCTAAGAAATGTTGTTATACCTCATATCACTAGGAGATGGAACGCTGTTGAAAAAAATATCAGCAGATTCACTGCTTTGGCCCAGAAACAAAATACTCTTTACGAAAAGATGTTAAAAGAAAGGCTCATTGATTTGGTTGATGGGAATGCGCTTGATCTTGAAAAGATGGAACCTTTATCATCTTTTGAAAAATCAGAACTTATCAGAATGTGGTTAGAAAACCTTTCCATGTTTCTTCCAAATGAAAAGCAAATGCAAGAAATAGAAAAATCATTTTTTCAATCAAGACATGATGCAAATCCTGTAGTAAAATTTCGTAGAGACGATATTAAGGAATTTAGTATTGTGCTTTCTAAAAAAAATAAATTTTTAATAGCAGATAAAAATTATGAGTGAACCAAAGGTATTATTCGAAGAACAAGATTCAGTTGCAGTTATATCTCTTAATAGGCCTGAGAAAAGAAATGCGCTTGATCCAGAGACGGTATTGCTTTTCAATGACTTAACTGAGAAAGCAAAAGATAAAAAATATAAGTCGGTTGTGATAACTGGTAATGGTGGTGGCTTTTGTGCTGGTGCAGATCTAACACCTTCTGGAGGAATGGGCTGGGAAAGTGTTGAAAAAGCGCTCAATGAGGGTTATCACATTGGGCTCAATAACCTTATCTCAATGGATAAAGTGGTGATAGCTGCAGTTGAAGGTCCTTGTGCAGGGATAGGATGCGCCTACTATATGAGTTCGGATATCGTTTTCATGGGGAATTCAAGTTTCTATCAAATAGGCTTCTCAAAAATTGGTTTGATTCCAGATGGTGGTTCGACTTGGTTGTTGCCAAGGATTGTTGGTTATCAAAAGGCTTTTAGAATGGCCTCTGAGGCGCAAAGAGTATCTGCTGATGAATGCAAAGAACTAGGCCTTTGCTCTGAGATTTCCGCAGATGGTGAGACTTTAAATGATGCATTAACACTTGCAAAAACCTACTCAGAACTAGCTCCAAAGGCGACTTTAAGAACGAAACACTTAATGCGAGAGAGTTTCACAAGGTCTTATCATGATCAGCTTAAAGAAGAAGCACGACTTCAGGATGATCTCGTCGGGAGCAAGGATAATCTAGAGGGTGTTCAGGCATTTGTTGAAAAAAGACGACCAAACTTCACTGGCGAGTGAATTAGAAGTTGAAAATTTCTCCATAACGCATCTTGATGCAATCTTAGATATCGAAAAGGAAGCCAATCCAACCCCTTGGTCGAAAAAGACATTTGAAAATATTCTTAATAGGAGATCCTTGAGTTTTGTATGCCTGTTAAAAACCGAAATTATTGGTTTTTGCATTGCATCTGAAGTTCTAGATGAATGTCATCTACAAAATATCTCAGTAAAGCAAGATTTTCGACACAAAGGAGTAGGACGATACATGTTTGGTATCTTATTCCAACGATCTAAACTATTTGGCATAAAAAACACCTTTTTAGAAGTTCGCGAATCAAACCGTGGTGCTAGAAATTTTTACGATAAGCTCGGGTTTAGGGAAATTACAAGAAGAGCAGATTACTATAAAACACAGAATGGTCGAGAAGCAGCGGTTATTCTTCGCCTAACTCACTAGCAGCAATTTTCATTGAGTAGTCATCAAAGGAAAAGTTTTCAGTAAAACTATTATGGCCACCAAATTTTGTCTGTAAAAAATTAATATTATTTATTTTTTGTAGATGCTTAGCGCTATCAATAGGCACTACAGGATCATCTGCAGACATTATGATGCTCGCTTGTGTTTTGAGTTGTTGTATTTTATCAACACTAATTTTATACATTTCAAAAAAATCACTTAGATCGTTAAAATCATATTCAGGCAATACAAAAGGCAACCACTCTTTCATCATCTCTTTTAAATCGCGCATTTTATAATACTTCTTAAAATCCTGATCTTCCCACATAGTTTCTTTTGCTTTAAAAGTTTTCACCCATTTCTTGTTGTAGTACCTTTGAAAGAAAAGTGGCAATTGCTCCAGGGAGTTTTCATGATCAATCATTGGGCTTATAGCGACTACTCTTTTAAATTTTACTCCCATATCAAGCATTGCAATACGTAATGCAAAGTTTCCACCAAAAGAGAAGCCCATTAAATAATGATCTCCAGCATGATCTTTTACAACTTTTTCAAGTGCCTTGCTAGTTATTTCATGATGCAGAGCATTGAAAAATTTTTTGTTCATTAGCAGGGTATCGCCATGATCGACTGGATTAATTCTGTGTATATTCCACCCCTTATTTGCATAGTATAAAAGCGCACTTAGCATGTAGGAAGAGTTATTATTTCCAAGGTAGCCTGGAAGTAAATATAAGTTTTTAGTGCTACCTTTAGATAAATTGGTATAAGAAGTCATTTTGAACTCATCAACTGCAATGACTCTTCTTATTGTTTTGGCATTAAGAGCTCGTATTGCTCTAAATTTTACTATTCTCCTTAATTTACTTAGTACAGTTGTGCTATAGGGTTTATTGAATGGAAAGGGAGGTTCGTAGTTTTTGTATTTACTGTAGTTCTGATTGGATGTCATTTTCAAATGATTCTGGGGCATCTAATGAGCCAAAACGTTTAACAACTTTTCCCTTTTTAGAAATAAGAAACTTAGAAAAATTCCACTTTACTGAGGTAGTTCCCATGAATCCTTTTGCTGCATCTTTTAAGAACTTAAAAAGTGGTTCAGCTTTTTCACCATTGACATTAATTTTTGAGAATAGAGGGAATGAGACCTTATAGTTTAGTTCGCAAAATTCAGCAATTTCTTCATTGGAGCCTTTTTCCTCTTCAGCAAATTGATTGCATGGAAAGGCGAGAATCTCCAACCCTTGATTTTGATATTTATCATAAAGTCGCTGCAACCCCTTGTATTGAGGTGTGAAGTAGCACGCACTTGCAGTATTAACCACCAGCACAACCTTGTCTTTAAATGTCGACATTGCGACCTCATCGCCTTTTATATCTTTTGCTTTGTAATCGTAAAAACTTTCACTCATAATTCTAAAATGTCTTTAGTTTCTAGACCGGTAATGATAAAAAGTTTTCAAGAATTAGACAATACTCAGCTTTATAAAATTTTGCAGTTACGCATAGAAGTCTTTGTAGTTGAACAAGATTGCCCTTATGAAGACTTAGATGGTATGGACGATCAGGGTCTTCATTACTGGATTGAAAACAAAGGTGTGATTTTAAGTTATTTACGCTTAAATCCACCAGGAACAAGGTTTAAAGAACCCTCTCTGGGACGAATAGTCACAAAGAAAAGTTACCGAAAACAAGGTTTAGCTGAACATATAATAAAAAAAGCTTTAGAAGATATTGCTGGGCAATTTAATATGCCTGTGAAAATTTCCGCTCAATGTTATCTAGAACAGTACTATGCAAAATTTGGTTTTGTAAAATGTAGTGAGGAATATCTAGAAGACGACATTCCTCATATAGAAATGGTGAGAGCATGATAAAAATAAGTAGATCAGCAGTAGAGCAACATCTTAACTGCCAAAGATGTTTTTATTTGGCCTATAAGCACAAAGTGCGTCCACCTAGCTTGCCCTTTACACTAAATAGTGCGGTTGATAATCTTTGCAAAAACGAATTTGATTCATACCGAGCAAAAGGCAAACCGCATCCAATGTTTGTCAAGCATGGCATCGAAGCAGTGCCCTTTGCACACGAAAAAATGGACGAGTGGCGCAACAACTTTAAAGGCATACGCTATAGAAACGAAGATGAGGGATATGACTTCGGTGGTGCAGTTGATGATATTTGGCAAAAATCCAATGGAGAATTAATTGTTGTGGATGTAAAAGCCACCGCTAAGAATGTTTTTGACTGGGAGGATACTTTTTCAAAATGGGAATATGCCAAGGGTTATAAAAGACAATTAGAAATGTATCAATGGTTGCTCCGAAAGAATAATTTCAAGGTTGCACCAGAGGCCTATCTGGTCTACTTCAATGGAAAGAAAAATGAGGCTATGTTTGAGCAAAAACTACAATTTGACCTACACCTTATTAGACTTGAATGCAACAATGATTGGGTGGAAGGAGCTGTAAAAGATGCAGTCGCAACTCTCAAAGCTGCAATGCCTAAACCATCCAAGTCCTGTGAGAATTGTAATTATCTGCGTAAAAGATGGGAAGTTTCCAACAAAGATCCAAAAAATCTTGTAAATTAGTCTTATGAAAAAATCTATCCTTATATTCACTTTAATATCTGCCTTTGTAACTGCACAGGAAGACAGTCAAGAATTTGATCTCATGCCCGATTATTTATTTGCAAGTCTTGGTAGCTCTGGTACTGAAGGCATGCGGGGTGAGGAGAAGGGTGATGATGATGTCTTTGAGTTTGGTCTGGGATCAAGTATTAATGAAAACCTATCCTTAGAGGGTTCATTCTTGAGTTTATCCTCGGATGCCTATGATACATCTATTTTTAATATTGGTCTTTTGGGAAAAGCTAGAGTAAATGAAACTTTTGCTTTCTATGGTGGTTTTGGTCTGGGGTTCTGGTCATCAGAGTTTGATGGCTATAAGGAAGAAGTTGAATTTGATCGAGAAATGACCCCAGAGGAACGTGCAGAATATGATAGATACTTAGATATGGAGCGAGAGCAAACTGGATTTGAATTAGATGGCCAAGATATTTACATGCGATTTGGTCTCGATGTGACTATTAACGAAAATTTTAGTGTATTTCTTGATTTCTATAGCCTTGATGAAGCAATAAATACCGAAAGCAATATGCTTGGATTCTCTTATAATTTCTAACTATTTAAGATTTATCATACCACCGTCTACAGGGATAACTTGACCAGTCATCCAATTTTCATGAGCGGATAGTAAGAAGTCTATTGTTTTTGCAACTTGCTCAGGAGAGCCTACAGTTTTCATAGGATTTCTCTCTTTACTCGCTTCCACTAAGCGATCTGTTCTCAGTAAATTATTGGCCATAGGTGTATTAGTAAGACTTGGCGCAACTGTATTAAAACATATCTTGGCACCAACATACTCTGCAGCTAAAGACCTACATAATGCTTCAAGGGCTGCTTTTGCTGGTGAAATACTAGCATGAAAGGAAAGCCCTAGACTTGCTGCAACAGTGCTAATGAATACAACACTTGCACCTTCGGCATCTTTCAATTTTGGTAAGAGTTTTCTTAAGACTCTTACGGCCCCTAGGTAATTTATCTCAAGGTCATTTTGAAAATCGTTATCTTTAAGCATATTGAAAGGCTTCAAATTGATAGTGCCTGGAAAATAAACTAATCCATTAATACCATCTAGAGCATCAAGCTCACTTAGGTCACCTGCAAGATCAAAAGTACCATCGTTTCTAGATAGTCCAATAAAATCCCGATCAGAAATGTTAGTAAGTGCTTTTGCAATCTCTGAACTGGCGCCGATTAATACTGTTTTCATATGTTAGTTGTAGGGCCTAAAAATAAATATTAAAGCTCCATTAAAGAGCCATCTTTAAATACGAGCTCATTCACCTCTTCGGTAATATATGGACAAAAGGGATGCATTAGTACCAGCAATTTTTTTAACATCGGATGCAAGTTCGCTGTTTCTCCCGAAGCTTTGCATTGCTCAATGTATCTATCACAAAATTTTCCCCAGAAAAATTCATAAACCTCGTTCATAGCAAAATCTAATCGATAATCCTCAATATTCTTATTGATCTGTTTAGAAACTTTTTCAAATTCTGACGCAATCCACTTATCATCTTCATTCTTAGCAACAAATGTATCTGAAACTCTAGGATAGTTGCTGATGAATCTGGCTGCATTCCAAATTTTGTTACAAAAATTACGGTAGCCTTTGAGCCTCCCAAGTTCAAAACTTATATCTTTGGTGTGGGTTGCAAGAGAATAAAAAGTCATTCGCAAAGCATCAGTCCCATAAGACTCAATGCCATTTGGGAATTGTTTACGAGTTTTTCGTTCAATTTTTTCAGCCAGACCCTCCTGCATAAGGTTTGCTGTTCTTTTTTCTACTAGCTGCTCAAGTTCAATCCCATAAATTAGATCAATTGGGTCGATAATATTACCTTTTGATTTTGACATTTTTTGCCCATTTTCATCACGAATTAAGCCTGTAACATAAACATCTTTAAAAGGAATTTGGTTGGTAAATTCTAAGCTCATCATCATCATACGCGCTACCCAAAAAAAGATGATATCAAAACCAGTTACAAGCAAAGAAGTTGGAAAGTACCTATGAAGCTGTTCAGAATTTTCTGGCCACCCTAAAGATCCAAAAGACCAAAGCGAAGAGGAAAACCATGTATCTAGGACATCGTTTTCTTGTTTAAGATCTCTGCCATCAAGTTTGTAGAACTCTCGAACTTCAGTCTCATTTGTACCGACATATGTGTTGCCGTCTTCGTCATACCATGCAGGGATTCGATGGCCCCACCAAATTTGGCGACTAATACACCAATCTTGGATATTATCCATCCAATTAAAATAAGTCTTGACCCAGTTGCCAGGATGAAAAACTACCTCACCTTTTTTGACTGCATTATTTGCTTTCTCAGCCATATCTTTTGTTTTGACATACCACTGATGACTCAATCTGGGCTCAATGACCATATTTGAACGTTCACCTCTGGGTACACTGATTGGATGTTTGACTTCTTTAATGAGAAGCTCTTTTGCTGCAAGTTCAGAGATTACTGCTTTTCTTGCCTTAAAGCGATCAAGATTATTGAATGGTTCTGGAACGAAGTTATTGGTAAAGGCTGCATCAGTAAAAATATTTATTGGAGCAAAGTCTTCAAGATTCTCGGATGTATAAACAATATCATCGATTTGATGCAATGCGTACTTCTTGCCTATCTCATAATCATTGAAATCATGTCCTGGTGTAATTTTTAAACAACCGGTTCCAAACTCCATATCCACATATTCGTCACCAAGCACAGGCACCTTTCTATTTGTAAAAGGTAGCAAGACATATTGCCCAATGAATTTCTTATACCTCTCATCTTTTGGATTTACCGCCACTGCCATGTCACCAAACATGGTCTCTGGTCTTGTTGTTGCAACAACAAGATGCTCATCTGAATCAGTAAGAGGATAAGCTATCTCCCAAAGTAAACCGTCTTTTTCTTGGCGCACAACTTCTAAATCAGATACTGCTGTTTTTAATACCGGGTCCCAATTCACTAATCTATAACCACGATAAATTTTATCTTTGCGGTAGAGTTCAACAAAAGCCTTATTTACTGCTGTACAAAATTGATCGTCAAAAGTAAAACGATATTTGTCCCAGTCAACTGTAATGCCAAGTCTTTTCATTTGAGAGGTAATTTTTTCTTCAGAAAAGTCTTTCCATTTCCAAACTTCTCTTAAAAAACCATCTCTTCCCATGTCATCCTTTGACTTACCCTGATTGGCCAGATTATTTTCAACCACCATTTGGGTTGCAATTCCAGCATGATCAGTGCCTACTTGCCAAAAAGCGTCAGTGCCCGACATATGGTGATAGCGAGTGTAAAAATCCATAATGGCATACTGAAAACTATGCCCCATATGCAGTGTCCCTGTAACATTTGGAGGAGGTATAATCTGGGAGAAGTGATGTTCTGAATTTGGCTTATTTAATGTTCTATCTGACCATACCTTAGACCACTTCTCTTCAATTTCTATAGGAAAATATTTTGACTCCATTAAACTCTCTGATGTTTAATATCGTAATTCTTTTTTTTCAAATTTGTATAAAGTTTACGTGCTGCAGAATTGATATTCTCATGAGCTTCAGTGGTGTAGACGAATATATTTTGGTGTTTGTTGGGATCTAAGTCCGTAATTTTGTCACTAAAAATATGAATTTGATCTGCATTGGCATCCATTGGCGCATAGTAATCAAGATTCTTATCGTGCATATACTCTAGCTGTTTTGTTTCCAGAAATTTGAATTTCCTCAGACGTTTTAAGCTATCGACTAGTTGGTCATTCCCAAGAGCAACATAAACTTTAGTTTTTAATTGAAAGTTTTCGTAGAGATTTTCTGCAAGATGATTCAAAGCCTCATGAGTATTTTTATATCCACTGAAGAAAGTTATCTCCATTATTTATTTTTATTTACAAGCTCAAAGAGTAGACCAACAGGCTTACCGGTAGAGCCTTTATTCTTTCCTGCTCCAATATCAGCAACGCCAGCAATATCAATGTGCGCCCACTTATAGTCCTCAGTAAATCTTGAAAGAAAGCAGGCTCCCTCAATAGTACCAGCTGCTCTTCCTGGAGCGATATTGGCAATGTCAGCAAAATTTGAGTCTAAGTACGATTGATATTCATCCCACATTGGAAGTTGCCAAGCTTTTTCCCCTGTTGCTTGACCGGCATCAAGAATTTTATCGACTAATTTTTGATCATTCCCCATAACTCCAGCAGCAACATCGCCGAGAGCGACAACTACAGCACCAGTTAAAGTTGCAGTATCCACTACAAACTTTGGATTGTATTTTCCAATATATGTTAAGGCATCGCATAAAACTAACCTTCCTTCAGCATCGGTATTTAGAACCTCAATTGTTTGTCCAGACATTGACGTCACAACATCGCCTGGTTTTGTAGCATTACCAGCTGGCATATTCTCAGAAAGCGCTATTGTGCAAACTAAGTTTACAGGTAGTTTTGAGACAGCAACTGCACACATAGTTCCTATAACTGATCCCGCTCCTGACATATCCCACTTCATCTCATCCATCTTGGGACTAGGTTTTAGACTGATCCCACCGGTATCAAAAGTTACACCTTTCCCAACTAGTACAATTGGTTTTGCTCCTCTCTTTCCACCTTTATATTCCATAGTAACCAACTTTGCAGGCTCAACACTTCCCCTGGAGACTGATAACAATGAACCCATCCCCAATTTTTCCATGTCTTTTTCCTCAAGAACTTCTACTGAAAATCCTCCAATTTCATTCGCAAGTTCTTTGACTTGATCTGCAATGTAAGTCGGCGTTGCATGATTGGCTGGTCTATTCCCAAGGTTCCTTGCAGTATTTGCACCTCTCCCAACATTCATACCAAGATCAAAGGATTTGCTTAAACTGTTATTGAGTTTGTCTACACAGAGAAAAAGCTCTTTTAGAATTGCTTCTTTTTTTGAATTTGGATTTGTATCTGTATAACGATATGTTGCTTTTTCCGCTATTTTCGCCAAATTAAAAACAAAGTCTTTTTCTGCAGCTAATTTGCTGGTGTCAACATATATGTTTGCGCTTTCAACCCCATATCGGTCTAAACTACTAAATAAACCAGCTACCCAGTTATATTTTTTATAATCTTGTTTTTTATTATCAAAATCTCTGACAACCAAGAAGTCCCCCTCAAGACCAGTCAATTCCCTTGATAAAAAAAGCTCAGATTTTTTCTCATTACTGAAAAAGTTTGAAACCTTTTGCTTTAATTCCTTATCAAAAGCCCCGAATCCTTTCAAAGTTGATTTGTTAAAAAATAATATTGAAAAGTTTTTGAGGTCTGCCTCGGCAGATTTAACCAAGTTAAAATTTTCTAATGCTTTATAAAATGCCATTTATTCTCCTTTTTGTTATCCTAGACGAGTGATTATTTCACGATTCATCAGTAAGGAAATTATAGTAAACATTTGCTGGATTTCACTAGTTCTTTTTGGATTAGTTTTACTTTCACGTTTTAATATTTTTTTATCTCAAGCTGAAGTTGGCAAAATTTCTGCTGAAAATATTTTTCTTGCCTTACTGCTTTTCTCACCCGAGCTACTTTCGTTCATTTTTCCAATAAGTGTTTTTTTGGCTGTTGGATTTGTTTTAACTCATATATATAAAAGCCAATCCTCTATTTTGGATTTCTGTTCCTACAGTCCGGGAAAAATGTTTTGGGGTCAAAAAATTTTAGTGATAAGTATTTTTGGAATATCACTTTTTCTAAGCACAACATTCTCACCCTACTACACATCTATGGGGCAAAAATTGATTGATCAGGACAACACCTTTGCTGCTAAAGTGGCTAGACCAAATGGTCTTGTTCCATTGCATTCAAATGGGTTCAACGCTTTTGCCGAGAAGTCTGATAATGGTTTTGAAGACATTATTTTTTTTGATACCCAGAGCACCTCAAGATTTGTTTATGGCAAAGAAGCAGTCATAGATAAGTCTGATGAGGATACAGCACTGGTTGTAACAAATGGTTTTTTATTCGATCAAGCTAATCAGGCTATTTCAAAGTTTGAAACTGCAAAAATTCCCTTAAATGAACCTAAATTTAAAAATTTTGTCTCCCTTAAGGCACTGTATTTATCATCCTCTGCTTCAGACCATGTAGAGTTTTTTCAGAGAATCTCTTTTCCAATCTTTTGTCTATTGGCCCTGATTTTTTCTATCTTATTTTCATCATACAGTAGCTTTTTTGGGCGTGAGAAGACATATTTTATGCTGGCTATTACTAATATACTTTATCTAGTATTTACCATATCCGTGTTTGAGCCATCTGTTATAAAGTTTAATGAGCTGGCGCTAAACTTCTTTTTGCCACATGGAGTTTTTTTACTGCTAATTTTTCTTATTTCTACGAATTCAATGCGGAGACTATTTGGTTATGAAGGCTTATAGTTTTATTGTCACAAAGTCTTTTCTTTCTTTTTTAGCTGTATTTTTTGTGATTTCTTTTATTGATATAGCCTTTAATTTTTTCTCTCAACTTGAGGATATTAGTGGTAACTACAACTACTACGATGCGGCTATGTTTGTTCTTGCATCAGAGCCATTTCGTATGCGTGAATTTATTTACTTGTCAGCAGTAGTTGGAATTCTCATGACTTTTGCTGATAAAGATTTTTTACGTGCATTTAATGTTCTTAGACAAGCAGGATTTCGAAGAGTATATTTTGGTCTACTATTTTTTCTACCAGTTGTTCTAATAAATCTATTTTCTTACGAGTTTGCAATTCCAGATTTAACTAAAAAAACCTTTGCTGAGAGAAAGGTAAAGGTGGAAACCAGTCAAGCTTTACCCTCAACACTTATTGAAATTAAGGAGATTGATCAAGATAATATCCAGATTTCTTCAAACAATACGGTGATAGAATTTTCAAAATCTGGGACAGTCAACGTTTCAGAGATTGAACTCAGCCAATTTGAAAATATAGATTACAATTCAAATTTAAAATATCTAAAGCTGAGTGAATTGGCCAAAAATGCAGACACGTCTTTTGAAAATTTTAATTTGTTAGTTCAAACAGAGATGCTCAGGCGTACATTAAATTTTGTTGCGTATTTTTTTATTCTTTTAATAGGGATTGAATTGCTTATCAGAGGACAAAAAGGATTTAATACAAATAGAATTCTTATATACGGTTTTGGAACGTGTTTATTTTATTCATTTGTAGAGACTTTGGTTGCTGATTCAATAACAGTTTTTGGACTGCCATTTTACATACAAGCATTTCCAATTTTATTTGTGCCAGCTTATTTTTATCTTAAGAGGAACGTTTTCTTTTAACTGTCCTCAAGCCTAAAATCCTATCGGTCAATGTTTTTTTATCTTTATCAAATAGCATCCATATCAGACCAACAAAGTTAAATATTATATTTAATACAAGCCTTTGAAATGCAGTTTTATAAGTGATCTCATAACTATTATCTGAATGTAGTTCATGGCTCCAAGTACTCATTGCTAACGTTTTCCTGCCATAGGACCAAAAGTATGTGTAATAAATTATTGTTGTCAAAATAATGACTATTGGTCCAAGCAGTGTGTTGCTGTAATCGTCTTCAGAAAACAAAAATCTATATATTACCAATGCTATAAAACCCATCAGGAACCAAAGAGCTACAACTAAGAACGCATCATAGGTAAATGACATGACTTTTGTAAAAATTCCTGGTGGTTTTATATTTTGATTCATTTTATGTTAATGTGGGTTTTCGAATTATGGCAAACTCAACAAACATTTCAAGCTCTGCTAACGATACAGCATTTTTTGGACATCCAAAGGGGTTGATAACTTTATTCTTTACCGAAATGTGGGAGAGAATGTCATATTATGGTATGCGTGCCTTGCTTGTCTTATACATGTCGGGAGCAGTTACTGGTTTCAATCCAGGCTTAGGTTTCTCGCAAATTGATGCTCAGGCTATTTATGGAATTTATGTGGGCATGGTCTACTTTATGTGCATTCCAGGGGGCTGGTTAGCAGATAATATTCTAGGTTATCAAAGAGCAGTAATGATTGGGGCGGTGATTATCGCATTGGGACATTTCACTCTCGCGCTACCCCTCACACAAACTTTCTTCTTGGGCTTAACCCTAGTGGTTTTAGGTACGGGGCTTTTAAAAAGCAATATTTCAACTATTGTTGGTAAGTTGTACAAAGATGGAGACCCTAGACGAACCTCTGGATACACAATTTTCTACATGTCCATAAATATTGGCTCATTCTTGGGTTTTCTCATTTGTTCCTATCTTGGCGAGTTTATTGGTTGGCACTGGGGTTTCGGTGCAGCGGGTATAGGGATGCTTTTTGGAGTAATCCAATACTATTATTTTAGAGGCCTTTTAGGCGATGCTGGTATAAAACCAAATAATATGCCTGAGAAACAAAGGCAAACCTACATAAAGTGGTCAAGATTTACTGTAATTGTAATGGGAATTGTAATCGCTGCAGGCCTATTGGGTTTTATATCAATTGATCCAAGGATTTTTGCTGAGTATTTTCTGTATTTTTTAGGTGTTGTTGCAGTATTTTACTTTGCCTTCCTCTTGCTTTTAGCAGGGCTAACTTATCAAGAAAAAAAGAACATTCTTCTCTTAATGTTGTTGTTTGTTGCAGCAATGTTCTTTTGGTCAGGATTTGATCAGTCTGGTGGCTCTTTAAGTATTTTTGCAAGAGACTATACAGATCTTACTGTATTTGGTTATCCAATTCCTGTCGGATGGCTTCAATTTGCGAACCCATTATTTGTGGTAATTTTTGCACCAATATTTGCTGGGATTTGGACCAATTTAGCAAGAATGAATCTCAATCCATCTTACCCATTGAAATTTGCAATAGGTATGTTTTTTATGGCAATAAGTTTTGTAATTATGATAGCTGCAGTTGAGCTTGCATTAGTATCAGCCCCTGTGGGCATGCAGTGGCTGATAATTACTTATTTAATTCATACTTGGGGTGAACTGGCTTTATCTCCTGTTGGGCTGGCAGCATTTTCTGAATACTCTCCAAAAAAATATCAAGGACAGATGTTTGGGCTCTGGTTCTTAGCTTCCTCATTGGGTGGAGTGCTTGCAGGTTTGTTGGGTGGAGATGCTCTTGTAGAGGGTCTCGAAAGTATGACACCAGTATTTGATTCAATGATACAGTTCTACTTAGTTGCAGGGGTCGTTTTAGTTCTTTTTGCTGTTGTAAGTTATTACTTGAACAGGAAGTCTTCTAGTTAGAAAGATTCTCTTTTAATAAGATCTCGAGAACAGAATCTCCATTTGCATCTAAAGATTCACTTATAACTACTATATCCAGATCTAAATCAAAATTAAAATCACTCAAAATATTTGGCTTATTTTCAAAGTCAAAATTGGGGATACCAATGAGTTTATCGGTATAGCTGTCAAACGAATATGTGACGATGCCATCATCGTCTGAATTTGCTTGCTTGAGTCCGAGAAAGAAATTATCTGTTACACCTGAAGCGGTATTCACAGGAATTATAAAGTCGCCTCCATCTGCATCAAGGTCAAAATCTTGTATATAAATTTCGGTGCTTAAATTTATACCTCTCTCTGAAAGTAAATCAAGCTCAATATAGCTATCTAGGAAATTCGTATCAACGTATTCATATACACGTAGCAGCGAGGATGCCCCTGTTGTAGACGGTAAATTAATGTTTTCGTCCCCTAGCACAAGAACATCAAGTGTGGCATCTGAATCAAAATCTAAAATCTGAAGGTGTTTCGTAAGAGGAACATCCAAGTAAACTGCAAGGTTTTCCCATTCTGTTGCAACTCCACTGACGGGAACAACAATATAAGCTGGCGAATTTGTAGAATCATATCCTGCAAAGACATGGCTTTCACTTCCTGTATTTTCAAAATCAAATATTATGCCAGAAGTTATTGTGTAATCTGATAAAATTGAATTTTCAATTTCCACTTTTTCAAGCGCTGGTTCTTCAGATCTGATAATCCAATACTCAGCATCATTAGTAAGCATATAGATATCTGGGAGCCCATCTGAGTTTCTGTCGGCGAGTTGAGCAAATTTAATTTCTGTTGAGAAAAAATCGAAGTCTGTGTCATTTTGTATAGCCGTGTTGTCTGCACTAAATCCTGCAGCTGATCCCATAAAAAAACATGCTGTTTGTCCAACAGATGTGTCATCTTGATCTGATGTTGCAACAAAAATATCATCATAGCCATCACTATTGATGTCGCTTCTAAGTAGAACTCTTGAACCTTTACACTGTTCTCCTGAAGCTACAACATTGCCTACGACAAAAGCGAGTGTCTCTGCTCCACCATTAACTTGAAAAAATAAAGTCTCTTCAAAACCGCCATTAATATTTCTTGCTTCCAATGCTATAAACAAGTCACCAAAAACATCATTATTAAAGTCTCCTCTTTGGAATGACGTAATGGAATAGTTCAAGGAATCGTCGGCGAGCGGGTAAGTTAGTAGTGATGCCTCAGTTGCATCAAAAATGAAATGATCTTGCAGAGTTTTATTTACACTAATCAAAACAGCTTGATTCTTGAACTCATTATTTCTTCTACATTCGAGTATAAAAGTATAATTACCACCTCTTTTTACAGTGAACTCTTCTGATCCTGAAAGTTCTTTTTCACCTGACCATAATGGGCCTGATGCATAGCACTGACTTGCATTTGATGACCACGTAAGAGTGAAAGCAGTATTGTAGTTTGGATTCTCGTTGCTTGCATTGAGTTCAACAACCAATTCATCAAGGGGCTCTGGATCTTCTCCGCATGAACTCAAGACGATAAGACTTAATAAGATTATGATTCTCTTGAGACTATTCATATTTGCCCTTTATTCTATACAAATCTTGCTAAAATTGCCTTATATTTCCTCTTCCTCTCTGAGGGTTAAAATGTCATACCCATCAGCAGTAACTGCTATTGTGTGCTCCCATTGAGCTGACAGCTTGCCGTCTTTAGTAACAACAGTCCATCCATCATCAAGCAATCTTGAATGATATGAACCTAGGTTTATCATAGGTTCGATAGTAAAACACATTCCCTCTTCAAGCATCAAGCCTTCACCCGGGTTCCCATAGTGAAGAACCTGCGGCTCCTCATGATAGACCTTTCCAATTCCATGTCCACAATAATCACGAACCACTGAATAGTGATTATTTTCTGCATGCTTTTGAATAGCTGAACCAATCGTACCAAGCTTCTCGCCAGGCCTTACTTTTTTAATGCCTTGATACATACACTCCTGAGTAACATTAATTAGTCGTTTTGCAAAATTTTGTATTTTCCCTACCGCATACATTTTTGATGTATCTCCATGCCATTTATTTTCAATAACTGTGACATCAATATTCAAGATATCACCATCTTTTAAAGTTTGAGTCTCTGAAGGTATTCCATGACAGATCACACTGTTTAGTGAAGTGCAAAGTGTTTTTGGATAGCCATTGTAGCCGACATTGGCAGGAATACATTTCAAATCCCTAGTAATATAATCAAAAGCTATTTTGTCTAGCTCCTCAGTAGTAATACCTGGTACAACATATTGATCCAGCATATTTAAAACTGCTGCTGCCTTTTGACCAGCAATCCTCATGTTTTCAATATCTTTTTTTGTTTTTATTGTAATTGGCATAGGCTGATATTCTAAATGAACTATAAATTATGTAATAACTTTTCTATAGTATTCATTAGCAAAAATGAACTTTCCTGCAAAGCTACTTCTAGAAAATGGTGTAACCCTTGAAGGAAGTGGTTTTGGCTCAAAAAAAATTGGTGTTGGTGAAGTAGTCTTTAATACTGCTATGACTGGATACCAAGAAATACTTACAGATCCTTCTTACAATGGTCAAATTATAACTTTTACCTATCCTCATATTGGAAATACGGGAGTTAACAATGAGGACTACGAATCAAAATCTGTCTCAGCAAAAGGAGTTATAGTAAAAAACCTTTGTTTAAATCACAGTAACTGGCGCTCCGAAGCAAGTTTGAATGATTTCTTGTTAAAAAATGATGTGGTTTGTATATCTGATCTTGATACAAGATATCTTACAAAAATTCTTAGAGAAGAAGGCTGCAAGATCGGAGCAATTTACCCATCTGAGCTAATTAATGATGACGAAGCTAAGTATGAAATACAAAATTTTGGTTCAATTAGTTCAAGTGACCTTACAGCTGAAGTTGCAACTAAGAACCGTTACTTATTTTCAGAGGGAACAATGAAAGAGTCTCCCATTGTTGCCGTAGTTGATTTTGGTATTAAAGAAAATATTCTCAGAATAATGAGTGATATGGGTGCGAAATTAGTGATTTTTCCTCCCAATAGTACTTACGAAAGCATATTAGAAATAAATCCAGACGGAATATTTCTTTCAAATGGACCGGGAGACCCCACAATTTTAAAACACCAAATTGATCAAATTCAAAAACTTATGAAGTTAAAAAAACCAATGTTTGGCATTTGCCTTGGCCATCAGTTAATGGCATTGGCATACGGATTGAATATTGAAAAAATGCAGTTTGGTCACCATGGCGCAAACCACCCTGTTCATGATTTAGAAAACAATACTGTTTTTATAACCTCTCAGAATCATAATTTTTGTGTATCAGAAACCAATATTGATGAACAATATGTTATCACTCATAGGTCTCTTTTTGATCAGTCAATACAAGGAATAATGCACAGAGATCTTCCTTTCTATTCAATACAGTGTCACCCTGAAGCCAGTCCTGGACCAAAAGAGTTTGAAATAATGTTTAAAAAATTTTTTAGAGATTTAAATGCCCAAAAGAAATGATCTCAAATCTATTTTAATTGTTGGTTCAGGACCAATAATTATTGGTCAAGCATGTGAATTCGATTACTCAGGAACTCAGGCTTGTAAAGTTTTACGTGAGCATGGTTTTCGTGTAATTCTTGTTAATTCGAATCCTGCCACAATTATGACTGATCCAGAGATAGCTGATGCAACTTACATTGAGCCAGTTAACTGGGAAAGTCTTGAAAAAATAATTGCTAAAGAAAAGCCAGATGCAATCCTCCCAACAATGGGTGGTCAAACTGGACTAAATGTTTCTCTTGAGCTAGCTAAGCGTGGTGTCCTTGAAAAGTATTCTGTTGAAATGATAGGGGCAAATCGAGAGGCAATTGATAACGCTGAGGACCGTGAAAAATTTGACAAATGTATGAAGGAATTAAAACTTGAAACCCCAAGGTCTGGATTTGCTCATTCCATGGATGATGCATGGAAGATCTATAAGGATATAGGGTTGCCATGCGTGATAAGGCCTTCATTCACTCTTGGCGGTACTGGCGGAGGTATTGCCTATAACCTGAAAGAATTTGAACAAATCTGTATGAATGGATTAAAGCTTTCACCAACAAATGAATTGCTTATTGATGAATCATTAATTGGATGGAAAGAGTTTGAAATGGAGGTTGTGCGTGATAAGAATGATAATTGTATTATTGTATGTTCGATAGAAAATGTTGACCCTATGGGTGTTCATACTGGTGATTCAATTACAGTAGCCCCTGCTCAAACGCTAACAGATAAAGAATTCCAAAAGATGAGAGATGCCTCTTTTAAGGTGCTTAGAAAAATTGGAGTTGAAACTGGAGGTTCAAATGTTCAATTTGCTCAAAATCCTGAGGATGGAAGACTAGTTGTAATTGAAATGAATCCCAGAGTAAGTAGATCGTCTGCCTTAGCTTCTAAGGCAACAGGTTTTCCTATTGCAAAAGTCGCTGCACTTCTTGCAGTTGGTTTTACACTTGACGAGTTAAAAAATGATATTACCGATGGTAAAACTCCTGCATCTTTTGAGCCAACAATTGATTACGTCGTCACCAAAATACCAAGGTTTAATTTCGAAAAATTTCCTGAGGCGGACTCTAGGCTTACCACTCAAATGAAATCAGTGGGGGAAGTTATGGCGATAGGCAGAAGTTTTCAGGAATCTTTTCAAAAAGCAATTAGATCTATGGAAAATGGATTAATGGGTCTTGAAGAAATTTCAATGGAGGGAAAAGGCAATGGTGCTTTAAAGCTAGAACTCTCAACTCCTGGTGAAAGGCGTCTTTGGTACATTGCAGAAGCGTTAAGAAATAATTGGCCAATTCAAGAAATCTATGATTCTTGTAGTATTGATAAATGGTTTATATATCAGATCAAAGAATTAGTTGATCTTGAAATCGAGACTTCTGAGAAGTCTATTGAAAGCTTAACAAGATCTGAACTACTTAATTTAAAGAAAAAAGGTTTTTCGGATAGCAGGATAGCAAAATTACTAGAAACAACTGAATTAGAGCTAAGGGAAAAAAGGTATGAATTGAATGTTCGGCCAGTCTTTAAAAGGGTAGATTCATGTGCTGCAGAGTTTAACAGTACAACAAATTATCTATATTCGACGTATGAGTATGAAAATGAATCTGTTTTATCAAGTAATAAAAAAATAATTGTTTTAGGGAGTGGCCCCAACAGAATCGGTCAGGGAATAGAATTTGATTATTGCTGTGTGCAAGCAGCTTTAGCTTTCAGAGAAGAAGGCATTGAAACAATAATGGTTAATTCAAATCCTGAGACTGTCTCCACGGATTTTGATGTTTCAGACAAGCTTTATTTTGAACCAATTGTGGAAGAAGATGTTTTGGAAATTGTACACCATGAGAACCCACTAGGTGTTGTAGTACAGTTTGGAGGTCAAACTCCATTGAAGCTTACTAGTGTATTGCAAAAATACAATATACCTATTCTAGGGACTTCACCAGAGTCGATCGATATTGCGGAAAATAGAGAAAAATTTAAGTCATTTCTTTCAGGGTTTAATTTTAAGCAACCAAGAAATTTGGCTGTAAGTGAGAAAGAGATGGTACAAAGCGCAGTTTCAGAATTGGGCTATCCGGTAATAGTTAGGCCATCCTATGTTCTTGGTGGTAGAGCAATGGAGCTAATTTATACAGAAACTGATTTAACAAATTATGTAAATAATAGAGTTGAGATATCACCAGATAACCCCTTACTTATTGAAAAATTTCTTGAAGATGCAACAGAAATTGATATTGATCTAATAAGCGATGGTGAAAATGTACTTATCGGTGGAATCCTACAACACATAGAGGAAGCAGGAATACATTCAGGAGATTCTTCATGTTCTTTCCCTCCATACAGCGTTCCAGAAAAGAAAATTATACAATTGAAAAAAGAAATAAAAGGAGTCGCAAAGAAACTTAAAGTAAAGGGACTAATGAATGCTCAAGTTGCAATTAAAAATGATGAATTTTACATGATTGAAGTTAATCCAAGAGCATCAAGAACTATCCCATTTCTTTCAAAATGCTTAGGACATTCATTAGCAAAACTTGCTAGTAAAGTCTTAATAGGAAATTCCTTGAGGGATTTAGGCTTTTCCAGTGAAATTGTCCCTACAAGTTATGCGGTAAAAGCTCCAGTTTTCCCTTTCAATAAGTTCTTAAAAGTAGATCCTATTCTTGGCCCAGAAATGAAGTCAACTGGCGAAGTGATGGGACGGGGCAGCACTTTTGGTGAGGCATTTGGTAAAGCAATTAAAGCCGCAGGCGATGAGATCCCTACAAGAGGAAATATTTTTGTCAGTGTCAAAGACTCAGATAAGAAGTACCTTCCTGAACTATGTCAAAAGTTCATTGAACTCGGCTTTAATATCAAAGCCACAAAAGGCTCTTGTCAATTTTTAGCTGATAAAGGCATCAGAGTTGAAAAAGTTAATAAAGTTCTAGAAGGTAGACCACACATAGTTGATGAAATACTCAATAATGAAATATGTATGGTTATCAACACCACAGAAGGAAGACAATCAATAAAAGACTCATTCTCGATTCGAAGGTCAGCATTAGAGCACAGTACTTTCCTTACAACTACAATATCAGGGGGTTTTGCTATAGCAGAATCACTTGAAAAGCCATCGAATGAGTGGAATTATATACCCCTCCAAACTTCATAATTATGGATAAAAAACCTATTACACCTGAAGGCCAAAAAAGACTCAGAGAAGAGGTCGAGTTTTTAAAAAATATAAAACGACAAGAAATTATTGATGCAATCTCTGAGGCGAGAGCACATGGTGATTTGAAAGAGAATGCAGAATATCATGCTGCGAGAGAAGAGCAAGGCCTTAACGAAGCCAGAATCCGTGAGTTAGAAGAGGCACTCTCTCTTGCGACTGTTGTGGAATACAAAGATTTAGAAGCTACAAATATCGTAGTTTTTGGAGCTACTGTCTCAATAAGAGACACAGATTCTGAAAAAGAACTTACCTACCAAATTGTTGGTGAAAGTGAAGCAAATATAGAATTCAATACCATTTCTTTTACAACTCCTATTGCAAGGGCGCTAATTAAAAAAAGTATAGGTGACATTGTTGAGGTCAACACTCCAGGCGGTTTGAAAGAATACGAGATTACACAAATAAAAATAATTTGAAGAATATTCAAGATTATTGGGCAAAAAAAGCAAAAAAAGCAGGTTTAAGGAGTAGAGCTGCGTATAAGTTAGAGGAGATTAACAAGAAACATAATTTATTTTATGGTTCACAAATAATTTTTGAACTAGGATCAGCGCCAGGTGGCTGGTCTCAAATTATTGCAAGGTTGAAAGATAAATGCAGTATTTGTTATTCATTTGACTGCTTAAATATGGCTGATGTTGAAGGGATTAATTTCTATAAATACAATTTTTTTGACGATGAGTTTAATGAATTTTCAAAAGATTTTTTTTCTAAAATAGATCTAATCCTAAGTGATATGTCTGTAAATCTTTCAGGCATATCTATAAAAGATGCTGAAGAAAATAAAC
>OZSS01000024.1_pt1 | contig 66841 bp, 50 predicted proteins | sample 1779911 | NCBI WGS metagenome assembly OZSS01 (sample SAMEA2603589, study PRJEB24840) | metagenome | biome: Water; feature: Photic zone; material: Seawater sample | place: Mediterranean Sea | collected 2013-11-12 | depth 10 m
CAAAAGAATTGCTGTTAGTTCTTCAATTTCTACGCTCAGACGGTTAATGGCGTCTTCAACTTGTTCCTTTAAGGTGGCGCCCATCTGATAGTCACGAAGTGCCATCAATTCTCTTTTCTTGAACTCCTTTTCTGCTAATTGATCTTCCACTAAGTTCAGCTGTATTTTCGCCAACCCTTGAACTGCTTCAATCTGTTGAGGAGAGTCTGGAAAACGGTTTAGATAATTTTTCCATGCTTCCATAGTATTGATCCGAACTGATTTATTGAATTCCAGCTCAGATAACAGAAGGCACTCAAGTTCAATGTTTGCCAACTGAAGAGGTGTTTGGGCTTCGGGTCCTAAATCCAATTGTACATTCAATATGGATGGGCAGGTCTCATCCAATTGGGATTGTTGCTTAAGTCCTTTTCCTCCATGAGTTACCTGGATAGGAAGCTCACTCAAGCGAAGACTACCGCTTGTTGAAATAGTGTTCAGTTGTTCAAGTTCTCTTTTTCTCGAAGCGAATTTTAGTCTCAAGGGAACATCGGGAAGAGGTTCCCCTTTGAAGGTCAAATCTAATTGCAGGGGGCTCTCAAAGCGATAACTTTCATTATTTGAGGCTGGAAGTAAGCGAACTGGATTAGGACTGTAGGATAGCTTCAATTTTGAAAGTAGAGAATCTAATTCGCTACGAATTTTACTGCTAGCGGGAATACTTTTTAACTTTGCGAGTTGTAGCGCTGCGTCACGATATCGGGATCGCTGCTCAACCAGCAATGCGCTACGATATGCCCTCAATAGTCGGCTAAAATCCACAGCATCAGGACCAGATTGGCCAAATAGTCGTTCAAGTAGGGTTTTTCCGGATGATGCTTTGGAAGCTTCGTCCATTAAAGCGGCTACATCCTTGGAGTATTGAACCGATGGAGCAGCCAACTGGCCAATTGTCAGTGGGTAGATCACTAAAATTGTTTCATCACTGCAGCGTAAAATCTCTGGTGGTGGCAGTGGTATATCGATTCTACTTGATGTGCGGATTCGTTGAGTCGATTCTTCTATGAAATTCTCATTGCCATCGCTGAGTTTCAGTTCCATCTGATTGCTAGTCATCGACTCGATTCTGAGAAAAATAGCTTCAGCAATTCGTTCTTGTGCCCTTCGAATTGCCTCCTCAGTATCGGCACCTCTGCCAGCAATTTCCTGCGGCCACTCTTCCAAGGCATTTAACACCAAACGTTCTCCCCTTGGAGGCATCGATTGCTGCAATTGAGATTGTCTAAAGTCACAGTCAGTTGACTGAGCAAATGCATTTTCTTCAGCAAAAATGAATGTGATGACGCAAGCCGTCGCGATCGAAGGGATTAAAGAATTCAAGATTTTTTTGAATGAATTGAATTGATTCGCCATTTTGCAGAGAAAATTGGTTAGGGTTCTCCTATGAAGCTGCAGACTCATCTACTGTGGGCTCAGCATAGGCTTGCATGTCTGGTCCAAGCGGTACTACTCGACTGGGGTTTATTGTTTCATGACTGAAGTAATAGTGTTGTTGAATTTGCCAGAGGTCGACTGTCTCAAGAATTCCTGGGTAATGTAATAATCTTCGAGTGTAGCCAAACAAACGCGGATAGTCTTTTATCCTACGTCGGTTGCATTTGAAATGGCCGTGATAGACCGGATCAAACCTGATCAGTGTTGGGAATAAGCGCCAGTCAGCTTCAGTGAGTTTGCTTCCACAAAGGTAAGTATTGTCCGCCAAGTGCTCTTCAATGCGGTCCAGTGTTTCAAAAAGTTCGACGAAGGACTCTGCGTAAGCATTCTGAGTGGTCGCAAATCCACACCTGTAGACTCCGTTATTGAAAGTTCGATAAATTAAATCATTCCACTGATCGATTTCATGTTGATGCTCAATCGGGTAGTAGTCCTCATGATTCCCAGTCAAATCATTGAAAGAAGAATTGAACATTCGAATAATTTCAGAGGATTCGTTGCTGACAATCTGCTCGGTCTCTTTATCCCATAAAACTGGAACAGTGACCCGCCCAGTGTATTCAGGATCACATTTCGTATAGAGACGGTGCATATAAGGCAATTCGTATAGATGATCGATAAATCTGTAATCCTCAGCTGCCTTCCGAAACTCCCAACCACTCTGAAGCATATGGGGATGAACAACTGAAACCCCAATCAAATCCACCAAGCCTTTTAATTGTCGAAAAATCAAAGTTCGATGGGCCCACGGACATGCACCTGAAACGTAGAGATGATACCTTCCTGGCCGGGCTGGAAAACCTTTTGATTCGTTGGATCCACTTCTCCCATCACTGGTAACCCAATTTCGGAATTGAGCATCCTCCCGTATGAAGTGACCTCTGTTAGATTTAGTTTCGTACCATTGGTCATGCCATTGTCCGTTGATCAGAAGCCCCATTTTGCCCTAGATTTAGATTGGGAATTTGTTAGTTGCTCTTTTAAAGTTCCACAAGATCACGGTGCCAGATTGGCGGTATCGGGGCAAGTGCTTTGGCAGGAAAAAGGATTTCCTAGAAGAAATCCTGGGTAGAAGATGCCTATCTAGATGAATCAATCCTATAGAAGTTTGCTCGTCATCATCACAAAAAATTAAGGTTTAAAAACATGGATCGATCAAAACTCTTCGAATGGTTGGGTGTGATCACTGCCATATTATATTCGCTCTTAGTGGCTTTGAATATTGGTGCTGAATTCGTTGGGTTTTCATTGTTATTGATTTCTTCATTCTTGATTGGCGTCTGGGCGTATTGGGGAGGCCATCGAGGAATCTTAATACTCCAATTGTTCTACGCTTCAGCTGGAATAATTGGAATGTTTCGATGGTTCTGAAAACGAAGGTAGGGAAGGTTTTGGAAAGAAAGTTTGATTCAAATGAAAAGTCTGGTTAAAAGGCCACTTTCCTATAAATTGTTTCTGCTAAGCGTAATCTGATTGTGAACGTGGTGCCCATCCCAAGTGAACTTTTCACAGCTATTTGTCCATTATGTTCTTCAATGATGTTCTTGGCGATTGAAAGGCCAAGTCCTGTTCCTTGACCCCGTTCTTTTGTAGTAAAGAATGGACTAAAAATACTGGATACAGTGGTTTCATTCATGCCAAGGCCATTATCGATAACTTCTATTTTTGCGAATTGATCTTCCGCATAAAAGTTTAACGCCAAAGATGGATTGGGTGTATTCGTCAGCGCGTCAACCGCATTGTTGCATAGAATCAGGAGGACCTGCTCAAGTTGGCCCCTGTTTGACCTGATCAATGGCAATTGCTTTGGCAAATCTACCATCATCTTGATTCCCCTATCTTTTAGGGTTGGCCCAATCAATGATCTAACACCCTTAAGAACTTCCCCCGCATCACAAGGCCCCAATCCAGGTTTTCCCCCATGAGTCATTTCCTGCATAAGTTTTAACCTATTGAGTAATTCCTCAGTGACATTTGTCATTGATGAAATATGTTCACCAAGTTCTTTTTCTCCTAGTTTGTTTAGTTGATGCAGGATGTTCAGATTCTGCAGCTGTGCCATTAAGACGCTCAAGGGTGTATGGAGTTCGTGCGCTAAGGATGCACTGGCTTCTCCAATCGTTGCTAATCGATTTGATGATTTTACGGCTTCATGCGCGTTGGCTAATTCTTTGAGCAATGTATCCGTCGCTTCCAGTTCCTTTTCTTTCAGTGCAGTAACATCAGAAACAATCCCAAGGAATTCAAAAGGTTTTGCTTCAAAATCGAAGCTAAATTCCGCAACTGCACGAAGCCAGATAATAGATCTCACAGGATGATGAAAACGAAACTCCAAATCTCTCTTTGAAGATCCATCTTCCGGATTCATAAATTGTTTGAATTTCTGGAGGTCGTCTGAGTGAACAAGCTGTAGCCATCCGTCCAAAGTTATCTGATGACTTTTTGGGAAGCCAAGGAGTTCAAGAGTTGCAGGGGTGCAAAACAGCTTATTGGTGCGGAGGTTTAATTTCCAACTCCCCATTTGCAAGAGTTGAAACCAAGTCTCAATTGGAAGATTTGGGGCCGATTCATCAAAGTTTTCTGGTCGATCAACTTTTGATTTCATTATTACTGTTGGGGCGATTTTAAATCATAAAGTCTCATCTTTAAAGTTGTAATAACGAACCTTGTTGTCAGTCAAGACAAAATTAGATAAATTTGTCACTATTATGAAACTTTTATTTCTGAAAAGCTGAAAAATTTCTTTCGATTCTTCCATCAGGTAAAAAAATTGTTGCGCTGACGCAGTCTAATTTATCCTCAATCTGGTGGCTGATGTAAAGAATTTGTGTGGTCTTTGATTTACCCAATAAATTAATCTTCTTAATTAATTCTGCTCTTTGATAAGGATCAAGCCCTTGGCAGGGTTCATCTAGTAATAGAATTTCTGGGGATTTGACCATCGCACGGGCCAATAAAAACAATCGTTGTTGGCCATAGGAAATGTTCAAGAAGGAATTTTCCGCGATTTCAAAAAGATCAAATTGGGTTAACCACTTTTCAGCCGTTTCTTTTTGTTTTTCAGAAATAGCTCCATAAAAGCCAATCGAGTCATTGAAGCCAGAGTAAACAACTTTCCGGCCAGTAACTTTTTTACGATAGTTCATCTGCAGTTCGGGAGTAACCATTCCAATTCGTTTGCGCAGATCCCAAATGTTCTCACCAGAACCTCTGCGTTTTCCAAAAATCCAAACCTTGTTGCTGTAAGCTTGTGGGTGTTCCCCTACTATCAACTTTACAAGAGTTGACTTCCCCGAACCATTTGGCCCAGCAACCTGCCAATGCTCTCCCGGTGGCCATGTCCAAGAAAAATCTTCAAACACCGTGTGACCCTGAAAATAGAGATGCACATTTTCCATTTCAATGGGTGGCACTGAGGAATCTTCGATTTTTCTAGATTCAGAAACAATAATCTCGCTTTTGAAATTACCTGTGTCTGAGGCCTTGATTTCACTTTTGTAAAGTTTCTTCAAGTTTGCTTCAGTAAGGACAGCAGAACGCCTCCCTGAAAATTCCATTTTCCCATTCCGCAAACCCATCACATCAGTGATTTCTGGGATCAATTCATCCTGACGATGACTCACCAGAATAAGTGATAATTTGGAGTGTTGGACTAACTCTCGGAGCAATGATTTAAAATCCTTGCTGGAATTCTGGTCCAAACCGTCAAATGGTTCGTCCAGCATCAATAGCTTTGGGAATCGGATCAGGGATTTGAAGAGTAAGAATTTTCGCCATTCCCCATTGGATAATCCACGGATGGGACGATCTACTTTTGAGTCCAATTGCATAAGGACAAGCAAGTCCTTACTTTCCTTTTCAGCGAGCATATACTCAGAGAACATGCTTCGAATGGTTTGTTGCTCTTGCTCCCTTCCACTATACTCTTCCCATCGATCCTTCAGTTTCTCCTGTGCAAGTAGACTCAAAGGTTGATTGAGGTGAACCCAGCCAAGGTGAGTTACGCCCTGCAATTCAGGATGTCGACGCAATTTTCCCTCACAATAAGCGATTTGTTGGGCCAAAACCCGCAGCATTGTAGACTTCCCTGCCCCGTTTCCGCCCAAGATTGCCCAATGCTCGCTTTTCGCAAAAGTCCAATCAACTTTTTCCAAAACAATTCTGCCCTGTAGACGAACAGCAATACCTTTCATCTCAAACCAATTGATGCTGTCATCTGCTAAATCAGGCATTTTTAGAAACTCCACAAAGAAGATTAATCAAGAATCTGTTTGAATTAGTTATTGCAAAAAATCCCCGGCAATCAAATTCAGTGTTGATTTTTGGCAAGGCCCTGCCCCATAATCACGCCGAATTTTTCAGGACGCAAATATTTTTAAAAATTTGATGACATCAGCAATCAGACCTTTGATCTTTGTTCTTGATAAATTCAGCAATTCACTTTGCATCGGTACCTGTATGCATCCAATCACAACAAGGGGGTAAGATATGAACTTAAACGAAACACAACTACTGCAAGCGTACCGCAAGATGCGTCAGATCCGCGATTTTGAGGATCGAGTCCATGAGGAGTTTGCCACTGGGATTATTCCTGGGTTTGTCCATCTTTACGCTGGTGAGGAAGCCTCTGCAGTTGGCTTCTGCATGCACCTCAATGACGAAGACCGCATTGCCAGCACTCATAGAGGCCATGGTCACTGCATCGCCAAGGGGGTAGAGATCAACGGGATGATGTCGGAGATCTTCGGTCGCCGCAATGGCACCTGTGCCGGCAAAGGTGGTTCGATGCATATCGCAGACTTGGAAAAGGGGATGATGGGGGCCAATGGGATCGTCGGTGCGGGGCCTCCCTTGATCTGTGGAGCGGGCCTAGCAGCCAAGTTCCGCAAGAACGGTGGGGTGGCGATCGCCTTTGTAGGCGATGGAGGCTCCAACCAGGGAACGACGATGGAGTCATTGAATCTGGCTTCTGTCTGGAATCTGCCCTGTATCTTTGTGGCTGAGAACAACGGCTATGCAGAGGCGACGTCGAGTAAATGGTCGGTTTCCTGTGAGAACATTGCCGACCGTGCGGCAGCCTTTGGGATGCCGGGGGTGGTTGTGGATGGGCATGATTTCTTTGCGGTCTATGAGGTAGCTGGCGAAGCGATCAAACGCGCCCGTGAAGGAGGAGGCCCAACATTAGTGGAGTGCAAGATCAACCGCTACTACGGTCACTTTGAAGGAGATGCCCAGACGTACCGAACGATTGATGAGGTAAAAAATATCAAGGAGAACAAGGACTGCCTGATGCTCTTTGCCAAGCGGGTGACCGAGCAGGGTTTGTTGACCCAGGCGCAGTTGGACGCCATTGACAAGGAGGTTGCCGCAGAGATTGAAGCTTCAGTCGTTCATGCGAAGTCTTCAGCGAAGCCGACAGAGGTAGACCTGCTGACAGACGTATATGTCAGTTATCCTTGATTGACTCACCCACAAACCAGAGGAGTTAGAGATGGCCAGAATGATTACATTCAAGCAATCCATCAATGAGGCCTTGGCCCAGGAGATGGCTCGCGATGAGACAGTGATTGCAATGGGGGAAGATATTGTTGGAGGTATGGGGGGCGATGGAGAGATGGACGCCTGGGGTGGAGTGTTTGGCTTCACGAAGGGTCTTCATGGCCAGTTTGGAGACCGCGTGATGGACACGCCAATTACGGAGTCAGCCTTCATTGGTGCAGCCGCGGGGGCAGCAGCCTGTGGGATGCGTCCGGTGGCGGAGTTGATGTTCATCGACTTCATGGGGGTTTGTTTTGACCAGATCTTCAACCAGGCGGCGAAGTTCAAGTACATGTTTGGGGGCAAAGCAGAAACACCGATGGTGGTTCGGACGATGATTGGGGGAGGTCTTCGTGCAGCTTCCCAACATTCGCAGTGTCTGTATCCGATCTTTACCCACATTCCTGGTTTGAAGGTGGTGATACCTTCAAATCCATATGATGCGAAGGGTTTGTTGATCCAGGCGATCCGGGACAATGATCCGGTGATTTTCTGTGAGCACAAGTCGTTGCACCAGTTGGAGGGAGATGTTCCTGAGACACCGTATGCGATCCCGTTCAACGAAGCGAATGTGGTACGAGAGGGAGGGGATGTGACAATCGTGGCGATTGGCTTCATGGTGCACCGAGCCATGGAAGCAGCGACAGCATTGGCGAAGGAGGGGATTCAGTGTGAGGTAATTGATCCACGGACGACTTCGCCGTTGGATTTGGAGACGATCATTGAGAGTGTGGAGAACACGGGTCGCTTGGTGGTGGTGGATGAGTCGAATCCGCGCTGCAGCATGGCTGCAGACATCAGTGCGCAGGTGACGGAACAGGCCTTTGGTTCATTGAAGGGTCCGGTGAGGATGGTGACGGCACCGCATTGTCCACCGCCATTTTCGGATGTGTTGGAGGATCTCTACATGCCAAGTGCAGAGAAAATCGCTGAGGCTGTCAGGTCGCTCAAGTGAGACTTCAAGATCCGCCCAAAGAGGTGAGCCGGCCAATTCGTGTCGGAATTCTGGCAAACCCAGCCTCTGGGCGGGATATTCGAAGAGTCATTTCCAAAGCTTCTGTCTTCCCGACAGCTGAAAAGTGCAACATGATCCAACGGTTGTTGGGTGCACTGACAGTTTGTGGGGTAGATGAAGCTTGGATGATGCCGGATAAGGGAGGCATAGCTACTGTCATTCAGCGGTTCGGTAAGACTCCTGAGGGGAAACGATTGCTGCCTGTTCAATTTACGGATACAGCCATCATGGAGATCCCTGAGGATACCAGATTATCTGTCCGTGCAATGGTAGCAGCTGGTATTCGCGCAATCATAGTTCTAGGGGGGGATGGCACCCATCGACTAGTTGCTGAGGAATGTGGAGACATCCCAATGGCAACACTCTCAACGGGGACAAACAACAGTTTTCCAGAATTGAGGGAAGCTACCCTCAGTGGTTTGGCGGCAGGTTTGGTTGCGACCGAGAGGTTAAATTCAGACGATGTCACCAGAAGAGAGAAGAGGCTGTTGGTTGAAGTCAATGGCGAAACAAGGGGTATGGCTCTAGTAGATGCCTGCATTAGTGCAGATATGTTTGTAGCTGCGAAAGCAGTTTGGCAAGTTGAGCAACTCAGAGAACTGTATGTAACTTTTGCGTCAAGCGAGGCAATCGGACTTTCTTCGATCGCTTCGTTGGTACACCCCGTTGGGCGGGATCAAGATCATGGACTAGGAGTACAAATGGATCCAGTCGCTACCCAAAAGGTTATGGCTCCGATTGCACCAGGTTTGTTCGCTCAACTTGGGATTCAAAGATGGGACGAACTTCAACTTGGAAGCTCCTGGGCTCCATCCATCGACCGAGGGGTGATTGCGCTAGATGGAGAAAGAGAAATTGAGTTCAGAGCTGTTGATAAGGTCCGATTAAGTTTGGATCGTCTTGGGCCCAGAGTAATCGATGTCAGCAAGGCTTTAGGTGCTGCAGCTAAGAATGGGATCATGCTATCTGATTCAAATGAATAGTATTTGAGGGAAGGGGGCATCTGAATTGGAATTAACCGATGTCTGCAGCCTTTGAAATTTTTAGTAGGTGATGAACTAAGGTTTCATTCACTTCTGAACTTCGGGGGGATAAAAACATGGATCTTCAATTAAATGGAAAAGTTGCTTTAATCACAGGTGCCAGCAGAGGTTTAGGCAAGGCATGCGCTGAAATGCTAGCCTCAGAGGGTTGTCATCTTTCACTTTGTGGCAGAAACAAAGCCAAACTGGAGGAGGTTGCTAACGGATTGAGGAGTGATACTATCAAGGTGTTGACCGTAGAAGCTGATCTGAGGAAGCGCGAAGAAAATGAAAAATTCGTAAATGAGTCAGTAGTTCACTTTGGCGGCATAGACATCCTAATTAATAATGCGGGTGCGGGGCAATTGAGTGATCTTCTCAGTCACGATGAGGGTGTTATCAGAGAAAGTATGGACTTGATGTACTATGGCCCTTTGCACGCTTCCAGAGGTGCAATTCCACATTTAAGGACAAGGGGTGGAGGAAGAATCATTAATATCTCCTCCATTTTTGGAAAGCAACCTGGAGGGTTGGTTGATTATGACTCCGTCAAGGCCGCCCTGAACATGCTTACAAAGGACATGGCGAATTATCTCGCAGGAGATAAAATTCTGGTCAATGCTGTGTGTCCGGGTCCAATCAAAGGGCCACTTTGGGAAGAACCAGGGGGACTAGGAGATCAATTGGGAGGTTTTCTAGGTATGCCTGGTCCCGATGCGATTGAGGCATTCGCTAAGCAAAACATTCCTCTGGGCCATTATGGAGATCCAGAAGATGTGTCAGCATTGGTTGCTTACTTGGCATCACCACACGGGAAATTCATCACTGGCCAGGCAATCAACGTTGATGGTGGTATGGTCAAAGCATTGATTTAATTTCTGAATTTTTTAAGAAAATAAATATTCAGGGTGCATCCCACACAAATAATGGAGGAATCTGATGAAAAAGTTGTTGAATGATCCATACAAGTACGTTGATGAAATGTTGGTCGGAATGTGTGCGGCTCACCCTGAAATTTACAGACAGACTGGCGAAGGTGGACGGGTCATTACCCGAGCTGGGTCTCAAAGACCAGGTAAGGTTGGTATAGTCTCAGGGGGTGGTTCAGGACACTTGCCTGTGTTTACAGGCTATGTGGGCCATGGGCTTTTAGATGCTTGTGCGATTGGAGATGTATTCGCATCTCCGTCGGTCGAGCAGATGGCTGAAGCGATGAAAGTTGCTCATGCGGGTGCGGGAGTGTTGCGCCTCTACGGAAATTATGGGGGAGATGTGATGAACTTCGATATGGCTGGAGAGCAACTGGAGATGGAGGAAGATATCCAATCGACCACTGTTCTCCTGGCAGATGATGTTTCCTCTGCTCCACCTGAGGAAGCGGAGAAACGTCGAGGTGTTGCAGGAATGGTCTACGCTTTCAAAATCGCAGGAGCTGCGGCTGAACAAATGCGATCGCTAGAGGAAGTGACCCGAATTGCCCAAGACACCGCAGATTCCTGCCGTAGTGTAGGGGCTGCATTGACTCCTTGCACAATCCCACAAGCTGGTAAAGCAACCTTTGAGATTGCCGAGGATGAAATGGAAATGGGAATGGGTATTCATGGGGAACCTGGAGTATGGAGAGGCAAGCTCAAATCGGCAGATGAAATTGCTCTTGAGATGGTTGATCGCTTGATTGCGGATCGGGCGATTAGTTCAGGTGATCGGCTCTCAGTAATGGTTAATAGTCTCGGTGCCACACCTCCTGAAGAACTCTACATCCTCTATCGAATTGTAAAAAAGCGGATTGAAGATTTGGGAGCCACAATAGTGATGCCACTTGTCGGGCGCTACGCAACTTCAATGGAAATGGCAGGCGTCTCTATGACATTTTGTTTCTTAAATCAGGAAAGAGAGGCATTACTTCAGGCACCTGCGCGTTGTGCTTTTTGGCAGGTAGGATGATGAAAGTTTCGTGGTTGCAGGACCAACTACCCCGGTTGGCTGAACACCTAGAATCAAGTGCAGAGGAACTGAACGGCCTAGATGCCCAACTTGGGGATGGTGACCTCGGGGTGACAATGGTTCGCGGGGGTCGGCAGCTTCTGGAGATTCGGGAAGAACTTCCTGATGATTGGGGAACGGCGCTGCTAAAGTGTGCCCAAGCCTTTACCAAAACCAGTGGCTCCAGTTACGGGACCATCCTGGCTACAGGTTTGATGGCGATGGCCAAGCAGAAGAAGGGGCAGGCAGAATTGGATGCTACTGAGTGGGCTGGTCTACTCAAATTGGCACTGGAGGCAATGCAACAACGTGGCAAAGCAGAGTTGGGTCAGAAGACCGTCTTGGACCCACTCTCAGCAGCGCAGATGAAATTAGAAAGTGCTCCTGAAGCAAGTCTCACTGATCTGATCGAGGTGGTGCAGCAAACGATAGATGACTTCAGGGATAAGCCCTGCCAAATTGGCAGAGCTCGCATTTTTCAGGACAAGTCAATTGGCTTGGATGATCCTGGAATGGTTGCATTCAAAAGGCTTCTTGAGGGTCTCGATTCCAATTAGTAGACTAGATCCTAAAGGTAATTCCTCCTAAGGAATGTCTCCACCCTCAATTTTAGATAAAATCGTTGAAGATAAATACTGTGGGTAAGATCCTCTCGGTCGTTCAAATCACACTGATGAGTTGGCCCGCAAATATACGACGCCAATCCTCAAGGATGAACGGATAACGGATTCTGGCCAACCAACAGGGGAATCTTTAAGACCTTTGAAACGGCAAGATCTCTTGTCGATGGTGGCCTGCGAAAAATTGAAATTGGCTGATCCTGATTTTACCGGGAAGAAACACTACAATATGCGGTTACCTTGGGCAGAAGCATATCCAAGGCTGTTTACGGTGAACTGAACTCACAGCAGGCTTTGGATGAGGCTGCTGAAGAATGTGCCAAGATTTACAGAAACTTGGAATAGATAACCAAAAGTAACACAACGAGAACTTCCTTCCTTACTTAAGAAAACTGGTTACAAGATCTAAGACTTCTCCTGTCATTGCCCTGATGGTTAATGATACTTTCTACTCTCCTTCGTCTGCTTCCGCCTTAATATGATTTCTGAAAATAGCCGTCACTTATATCTGCAACTCCTGCGGGTTAGAACTTTTGAAGACCGAGTGGGTGAATTATTTCTTCAGGGGGGAAGCGCTGGAACCATGCTTCATTTGTCCATTGGAGAGGAAGCTCCAGCAGTTGGAGTTGCTGAAGCGATGCAGCCCAAGGATAGTTTTACAACCCATCATCGTGGTCATGGAATTTTTCTCGCTCGAGGTGCGGACCCGAAAAGAATGCTCGCTGAAATAGCTGGAAAAGAAGCCGGTTACTGTCGAGGGAAGGGTGGTTCCATGCACATTGCGGATCGAAAATTAGGTCATCTTGGGGCAAATGCGATCGTGGGTGGAGGGATTCCTCATGTCGTTGGTGCTGGATTGAGTTACCAACTTCTAAAAATTCCTGCAGTTTCCATCGCTTTCTTTGGTGATGGAGCCATGCAGCAGGGAAATTTATACGAAAGTATGAATCTGGCCGCGCTTTGGAAACTTCCAGTCCTCTTTGTTTGTATCAACAATCAATATGGAATGGGGACTAGACTCGACCAGGCTAGTGCATCCCTTGAGTTTGTAAAGCGTGCCGAGTCTTTTGGGTTAGTTGGCAAAGAGGTGTCAGGACTTGATGTGGAAGAAGTAAAAAAAGAGGCAGTGGATATTTTAGAGTTGGCGCGTGCAGGGAAACCATCTTTCATGAAAATTGACTGCTATCGCTTCCATGGGCATGCGAGGAAAGACAAGAGTCCCTATCGAGATCAGAATGAGGAAGAGGAAGGTCGAAAAAAAGATCCCATAAAATTTCAGGCAGATCGATTAATAGAACAAGGAGTCTCCGCCTCGGAGATGGATAGTTTGCACAAAAAGGTTGCTGATGAAATGGATGAAGCTTTGATTTTCGCCTTGGAAACTCAGGAACCTTTGTTGAATTCAATGTTCGAAGATGTCTATGCCCCTAATTTGACGCATCCAGAATCTGTCGGGTCAAGGATTGATCGTGCACTGTACTCTGATATCCTTGAGGGGGACTATCGATGAAAGAGATGACCTATCGGGATGCCCTGCGTTTGGGCCTTCAGGAATCAATGCAGTCTGATCCAACTATCGTAATCTTGGGAGAGGAGGTTGGGAGATACGGGGGCGCATATGGGGTTACCAAGGGGCTTCTTCAAGAATTTGGGGAAGACTGGGTAAGAGATACTCCAATCTCAGAAGAAATATTAGTGGGAGCGGCGGTTGGAGCAGCAATGACTGGTTTGCGACCTGTTGCAGAGTTGATGTACGTCGATTTTATCACACTGGCGATGGATCAATTGGTGAACCAGGCTGCCAAGATCCGCTATATGTTTGGTGGGCAAATCAGTGTTCCGATGATGTTGCGAAGCCAAGGTGGTACAGGTAGATCTGCAGCAGCTCAACATTCACAAAGTCTGGAAGCCTGGGTGATGCATACTCCAGGATTGCACTTGGCAATGCCAGCTGATGCGACAGACGCCTACGTCTTGATCAAACATGCACTGACACTTGCTGATCCAGTAGTATTTCTGGAGCACAAAGGTTTGTACGCCCAAAGCTTTCCCTTTAATCCTGAATCCGCTCCCCCTTGGGGCAGGGCTAAGATCAGTCGGTCAGGCAATGATTGTTCAATTATTTGTTACTCCAGAATGGTTCAGCGCTCTCTGGAGGCGGCGGCCCAACTAGCTGAGTTGGGGGTGGAGGTGGAAGTTGTTGACCTGAGGACCTTGCATCCTCTGGATATGGAAACAGTAACAAAATCTGTCCGAAAGACAGGGCGGGCTCTTGTGGTCACGGAGGACTGCCTGACAGCCGGTGTAAGCGCCGAGTTGTCAGCCAGAATCACGGAAGAAAACTTTGAGTACCTGGAAGAACCCGTCCTGCGAATGGCTGGAGAGGATATTCCCATCCCTGTATCTCCTGCTTTGGAAGCTGTATCGGTGCCCACCAATGAAAGCATCAGACAAAGTATTCTCAAATTGATGCGAAAAAAATGAGTACTGAACTAAGACTTCCTCGGCTTGGAGAGACAATGGAGGAGGGGATTGTTGTCACTTGGAACCTTTCGGAGGGTGAGAGTTTTGAGCGGGGGGATACCCTGCTGGAGGTGGAAACTGATAAAATGGTTGCCGAAGTTCCAGCTCTGGAGTCTGGAACCCTGCTGGAAATTTTGGTCGAAGAGCAGGCAAAAGTAAAAGTTGGAGATATCCTCGCGCTAATTGATCCCTCAGAAAAAAGTCCCAGAAAAACTGAAATCCCAATCAAGACGGAACAGTCTGCCTCAAAAAACAACCCGGAATCTCCCCCTCTTTCATACGATCCCTCGCAATCCTTGGCACATGATGAAAAAGTTCTGGACCTGATCCGCGCAATTCCCGGTGCAAGAAGACTAGCCAAACGTGATGGCATCGATTTAAAGACAATCATTGGAACTGGGCCAGCTGGTAGAATTGAGAGATTTGATGTTGTTAAAGTTTTTCAAAATGAACCAGCGGTAGCTTCCCCCAAAAAATCTTTGGGGCCACAAATGGGACCTGGTGGAATTCGTTTTCTGAGACGAGGAAAACAAAGCGGTACTCCTGTCGTACTATTGCATGGCTTTGCATCGGATCTTCATTCGTGGAGGCTAATCCATGGTCCTTTGTCACGTCATCGAGATGTTATTGCCTTGGAACTTCCTGGGCATGGTGAGTCTGGAGGTTGGCAAAGGAGTGGGGGTGTGCAGGCCTTAGCTCAACATCTTGAGCAGGTCATTATAGAACTTGAACTAGGGACAGTCGATCTTGTTGGTCACTCCCTTGGAGGAGCGATTGCTGTTTGTTTGGCTTCTCAGCAAACCAACATGGTTCGTCGGCTGACGCTGTTGGCTCCAGTCGGATTCGGCACTGAAATAAATTTGTCTGCTGTCGAGCAATTTACAGAAGAACTTTCAGTGTCAGAAATCGAGCTTGCTCTGTCTCGTCTTTTTTATGATTTACGATGGGTTAGTAAGGATTTGATTGAAGCCACCAAGAAAAATTTTGGTAGCTCAAGCCGGAGAGTTCAGGCGAGGAATCTTTTAAAGAGTATCTTCCCATCGGGAAGTCAGGAATGGGATGGCCAGAGTTTATTGAGCAAATTGAATCAGCCAGTTCGCATAATATGGGGGGAAGAAGATTTGATCCTCCCCGTCAGACACCTCAATGGATTGCCAGGTTGGGTTGCCCAACACCGACTTTCAAAGGTGGGACATGTGCCTCAAATTGAAGCTGCACCGCTACTGTTGAGAATTTTACAGGCTGACCCGGCTTAAAATTTTTTCTATTCTGACAAATCAGGGGAACACATGCAGAAAAGATATGTCATTGGGGTAGACGGCGGAACTGAGTCGCTTCGTGCCGGAGTCTTCGATCTCTTGGGGAATCCACTTGCCTTCGCATCAGTGACTTATCCGACTGACTTTCCAGTTCCCGGTTGGGCAGAACAAAATCCAGAAGATTGGTGGAATGCTCTCGGGGGGGCTGTTCGCCAAGCGGTGATCGATGCCAAAGTGGGCAAGCAGGAAATCTTAGGTCTTTGTCTGGATACGACTTGTTGCAGTGTTGTGGTCCTGGATGGTGCTGGAAATCCACTGAGACCCGCCTTGATCTGGATGGACATGCGTTCTGCTCCGCAGACAGAGCAAGTCTTGGCAACGGAGGATCCCGCGCTACAAGTCAACAGTAATGGAAATGGGCCAGTCAGTGCTGAGTGGATGATTCCAAAGTCATTATGGATTCACCAAAATGAACCTGAAATTTTCCGGAATGCAGAGACTATCTGTGAGTTCCAAGATTACTTAAATCTTCACCTGACAGGCAAGCGAGTTGCCAGCATCAACAATGTCTCAGTACGATGGCACTATGGGCCTGGCTGGGGTGGCTGGCCGACTAGCATGGTTGAAAATTTAGGGATGCCGGAGTTGTTGACAAAATGGCCAGAAACAGTTCTCAGATTGGGCGAAGAAATTGGAAGCTTGACATCAAGTGCCGCCTCTCATTTGGATCTCCAAGAAGGTTTGCCTGTTCTGCAAGGTGGTGCTGATGCTTTTATTGGGATGATTGGTCTGGGTGTAGTGGATCCGGGAAGTCTTGCATTTATTACAGGTTCTTCTCATCTCCACCTAGGGTTGAGTTCTCAGGCTTTCCACGGTCAGGGAATTTGGGGAACCTATGCTGATGCAGTAGTCCCTGGACTGCATGTGGTGGAGGGTGGTCAAACCTCAACAGGTTCTGTAGTCAGCTGGATTCGTAGAACTTTAGGCAACCCATCCTACGAAGAATTGAATGAAGAGGCAGCTCAATTGGAACCTGGATCAGAAGGAGTTATTACTCAGGAACATTTTCAGGGAAACCGAACTCCTCACACGGATCCTCTTTCACGGGGCGTCATTAGTGGGCTAACGTTAAAACATGAACGCGGCCATCTATTTCGAGCCACCCTAGAGGGGATTGCTTTTGGAACTGAATTGATCCTTGAAACAATGAGGAATAATGGTTTCGCAGCGGAAACCGTTGTCTTGGCGGGAGGAGCTACTAGATCGAATCTGTGGCTACAAATTCATGCGGATGTTTCCAATTTACCCTTGACTCTGACTAAGGTTCCAGACGCTCCGGCACTAGGCTCAGCGATCTTGGCAGCAGTTGGTTCAGGAGCTTTTAGTGATATTGGCAGTGCGGCTCGGAAAATGGTGCAGATTGATAGGGTGATCGAACCGAACTCAGAAACTCATGGTCTTTATCAGCCTTTTTATCATAGTTACCGAGAGCACTATCTAGCCATGAAAAACGCTCGATCTGGTTTGTGAGCACCAAAGCCCTAGTTCATATTTTCAGTCCACTGATGACTGAGGCGTTTTACAGAAATCCCTGCTTTTTTCATGTGACGATAAATTGTTTTTCGATCACATCCCATACGTTTGGAGACTGCTGAGATATTCCAATTCATTTCCTCCAGCAAATCGTAGAGTGAGATTGATTCAGGATCCTGTTCTGCAGATGTTTTAAAGGTTATTGATGGATCCGATTTGCTTTTTCCTCCAAATTGAATTTCTTCTGGCAAGTCACTCAAATTGATGTGACCTTCCCCAAGAAGTTTTGCCAATTCAAGAATGTTTTCAAGCTGCCGAATATTCCCAGGCCACCCATACTGGAGCAACACTTCTTCGGCTTCTCTAGAGATGGTGGTCACTGATTCTTTCTGTCCTTTGTGTTGTTTTGCCAGAATTCGATTGATCAACCATTTGAGATCCTCACGTTCTCTAAGTGCGGGCATCGTGAAAGTAATGCCTGCTACACGGTAGTATAAATCTTCTCTGAATTCACCGGCTTCTACCAACTCACGCAAGTTGCGGTGGGAAGCACAAATCACCCGAATATGAATATGCTTCGTCTTTGATGAACCAATACGCATCACCTCCTTTTCAGCAAGTACTCTGAGCAACCTGGCCTGCAGATTCAGAGGCATATCCCCAATTTCATCCAAGAAAAGAATTCCACCATTCGCCTGTTCGATGAGGCCGATTTTCCCTTTTGCTCTGGCTCCGGTGAAGGCACCATTTTCGTAACCAAATAGCTCACTTTCAATTAAGTTTTCAGGAATGGCTGCACAGTTAATCGCAATGAATGGACCTGGGACTCTGCGCATTCCATGGATGTATTTTGCAAGAAATTCCTTGCCTGTTCCGGTTTCACCTTGGAGTAGGATATTAACCTCTGCTTCAACCAGTTTGTCGAGCTTGTGCGCGATGCTCTCCATCTTTTTATCACCCCCATGGAGTACCCCATAAGCTTTGTAAGGTGTATCTCCAAGAGTGTTTCTGACTGGTTGTCTAGTTTGTGTTGCACTGATGAAGTAGGTTTCTCCGTTGTGCATGCGTACCAATCGTTTATGGACAGGAGTGTTCCGATTCATTAACGGTAGCTCTTCCATCCGCAATTCAAAGTAGTCGGACAACAGTTCATTCAGAACTTCATTTCCTTGATGAATCCCCTTTTTTGGATTCAGCAGAGCCAGGGCTTTGCTCGTCATTCCATTGATCCTTCCACTCGAATTCAGCGAAATTGCGTAATCTGGAGCAATCTCCAGGAAGACGGATGACTTGCTGAATGTAACGAGCCACTCCGATTTGTAGTTATTGATTAAGGCCGCCATTTCAATTCTTGAGGCCCAGATACTCACTAACTGTTGGGCAAATGATTGCGAGTTTTTTGATCTGGGAGCTTGGAGAGCTGAGACGTCAAGTACAGCCGCCAAATTACCAAAAGGATCATAGATTGGAGCTGCTGTGCAGGTGAGTGAGATATGGGAGGCATGGAAATGATCTGTTTTGTGAACTGTGATCGGTTTTCCAGTGTAGATACAGGCACCGATGCCATTAGTCCCTACCTTTTCCTCTAACCATTCTGCTCCTAAATAAAGACCTGCTTTGCGAAAAGCTGATTCCTTATCAGGATCACAAAGGTAATCCAAAGTGACTCCCTGAGAATTAGTCAGTAACACCACATAATTATACCCAACAATTTCCTGGTATAGAGTTTCGAGGCCGAATCTGGCTGTTCTCAATAAATCTTCAGCTTCATCAACATGTTCACGAAGATTTTCTTCTGGGAGAATGTAGGCAGATCTTCTTTCAAACGGATTTAGCTCGTGGACTTGGATGCATCTGCGCCAAGAATCAATAATTTCTTGGTCTCGATCCCCTTGGTGGGTCTCATTAATGACACTTTGGATCTCCTCAACGTGTAACACGTCTTGACTCTGATTCATTTTTCCTCCCCTAATTGCCAAAAAAACCAGATCTAATCCCCTGAATCTTCAGGCTGGCTGGATAAGCGTAACCTAGATTTAAAAATTAAATTCTTAAATTAATCCTTTTGAAAAAAAATTATGTTTGGTTATTTGATTAAGCGAAGCACTAACAGAATTCAAATGTTTTATCAAATGTTTTATCAAATGTTTGCTCAGGAAATTTAAATTTTGAACATGTCAATTAAATGAAGAAATTTTAACTCAATTTTTGTATCAAAATGTTTTCCAAAATTAAAATTTTAGCATGAATATAAACGAATATCTCATTATGAGTAACTCAATCGTCGTGATGATCTAAGAACAATTGAGCTAAGCAAAAGTTTGGTCTAGTTCCCGAGATCTCGTTCATTAGAATGGGACAAATACCCCAAACGCCCCAAAGTAAATTCTGTCTTGCCCCACTTTTTTAAATCAGAAAATGCATAAGTCGCTGAAATGAAGTATGAATTTAATTGGCACAGAATCTGTCTCTTTTCAACATGACAACAAGTCATTTTTCATATCTTTGCCTCACTTAACATTCAGATTTAGGGAGTAGCACATGAGCCTGAGTGAATCCAAATTATTGCAAGCGTACCGCAAGATGCGTCAGATCCGCGATTTTGAGGATCGAGTCCATGAGGAGTTTGCCACTGGGATTATTCCTGGGTTTGTCCATCTTTACGCTGGTGAGGAAGCCTCTGCAGTTGGCTTCTGCATGCACCTCAATGACGAAGACCGCATTGCCAGCACTCATAGAGGCCATGGTCACTGCATCGCCAAGGGGGTAGAGATCAACGGGATGATGTCGGAGATCTTCGGTCGCCGCAATGGCACCTGTGCCGGCAAAGGTGGTTCGATGCATATCGCAGACTTGGAAAAGGGGATGATGGGGGCCAATGGGATCGTCGGTGCGGGGCCTCCCTTGATCTGTGGAGCGGGCCTAGCAGCCAAGTTCCGCAAGAACGGTGGGGTGGCGATCGCCTTTGTAGGCGATGGAGGCTCCAACCAGGGAACGACGATGGAGTCATTGAATCTGGCTTCTGTCTGGAATCTGCCCTGTATCTTTGTGGCTGAGAACAACGGCTATGCAGAGGCGACGTCGAGTAAATGGTCGGTTTCCTGTGAGAACATTGCCGACCGTGCGGCAGCCTTTGGGATGCCGGGGGTGGTTGTGGATGGGCATGATTTCTTTGCGGTCTATGAGGTAGCTGGCGAAGCGATCAAACGCGCCCGTGAAGGAGGAGGCCCAACATTAGTGGAGTGCAAGATCAACCGCTACTACGGTCACTTTGAAGGAGATGCCCAGACGTACCGAACGATTGATGAGGTAAAAAATATCAAGGAGAACAAGGACTGCCTGATGCTCTTTGCCAAGCGGGTGACCGAGCAGGGTTTGTTGACCCAGGCGCAGTTGGACGCCATTGACAAGGAGGTTGCCGCAGAGATTGAAGCTTCAGTCGTTCATGCGAAGTCTTCAGCGAAGCCGACAGAGGTAGACCTGCTGACAGACGTATATGTCAGTTATCCTTGATTGACTCACCCACAAACCAGAGGAGTTAGAGATGGCCAGAATGATTACATTCAAGCAATCCATCAATGAGGCCTTGGCCCAGGAGATGGCTCGCGATGAGACAGTGATTGCAATGGGGGAAGATATTGTTGGAGGTATGGGGGGCGATGGAGAGATGGACGCCTGGGGTGGAGTGTTTGGCTTCACGAAGGGTCTTCATGGCCAGTTTGGAGACCGCGTGATGGACACGCCAATTACGGAGTCAGCCTTCATTGGTGCAGCCGCGGGGGCAGCAGCCTGTGGGATGCGTCCGGTGGCGGAGTTGATGTTCATCGACTTCATGGGGGTTTGTTTTGACCAGATCTTCAACCAGGCGGCGAAGTTCAAGTACATGTTTGGGGGCAAAGCAGAAACACCGATGGTGGTTCGGACGATGATTGGGGGAGGTCTTCGTGCAGCTTCCCAACATTCGCAGTGTCTGTATCCGATCTTTACCCACATTCCTGGTTTGAAGGTGGTGATACCTTCAAATCCATATGATGCGAAGGGTTTGTTGATCCAGGCGATCCGGGACAATGATCCGGTGATTTTCTGTGAGCACAAGTCGTTGCACCAGTTGGAGGGAGATGTTCCTGAGACACCGTATGCGATCCCGTTCAACGAAGCGAATGTGGTACGAGAGGGAGGGGATGTGACAATCGTGGCGATTGGCTTCATGGTGCACCGAGCCATGGAAGCAGCGACAGCATTGGCGAAGGAGGGGATTCAGTGTGAGGTAATTGATCCACGGACGACTTCGCCGTTGGATTTGGAGACGATCATTGAGAGTGTGGAGAACACGGGTCGCTTGGTGGTGGTGGATGAGTCGAATCCGCGCTGCAGCATGGCTGCAGACATCAGTGCGCAGGTGACGGAACAGGCCTTTGGTTCATTGAAGGGTCCGGTGAGGATGGTGACGGCACCGCATTGTCCACCGCCATTTTCGGATGTGTTGGAGGATCTCTACATGCCAAGTGCAGAGAAAATCGCTGAGGCTGTCAGGTCTCTAAAATAATCACTAATTGTCTGATGCGAAAATGCTGGGAGACTTTGCTTGAGTATGTCTCCCAGCCGAGTTCATACAAGATTAAATTTAGACAAAGACAAAGACGCCCAAAGCCTTATTGACACAAGAGATTTCTGCCCAAAAAAATGATAATTTTATTTGAAGAGTGAGGTACCAAAAATGGGAGAGTTGATCAAAGTTACAATGCCAAAGTGGGGCCTCTCGATGAAAGAGGGAACTGTAAGTGATTGGATAGTTGAAGAAGGAGATGAAATAGAGAAAGGACAGGAGATTGTAGAAATAGAAACAGACAAAATAGCGAATGTTCTGGAATCCCCAGGAAGCGGTATCCTCCAAAAAATTGTAGCTCACTCTGGCGAGGTACTCCCCGTTGCGGCTTTGATAGGTGTGATTACAGATGGTGCTGTAAGTGATGATGAAATAAGTGCCTTTATCGAGCAAGAAAATGCCGCAGCGGCAGCGGCAGCAGTTGATGAAGCTCCAGACCCCTTGACTATCAGCAAGGTATTTGAGTGGGAAGGTTTGAACATACGATACATTGACAGTGAGGATGGAGAAGATCCTTTGATCTGTCTGCATGGCTTTGGGGGAGACAAGAACAACTGGCAGTTCAACCTGGCGGCCTTAGCTCCCAACAGACGCGTGTTGGCTCCGGACTTTCCAAGTCATGGAGACTCGACAGTCAGTACCGAGCACTCTTCACCGCTAGCCTATGCCAAGATGGTTTCAGCGATGATCGATCAGTTGGAGTTGGGGCAAGTGGACCTGGTGGGTCATTCGATGGGAGGGCTAGTGGCCTTGCTGGTGGCCCGGGAGAGCCCGGCGAAGGTAGGAGCGTTGACCTTGTTGGCGCCAGCAGGGATTGGTACAGAGATCAATGCGGGGTATGTCGATGGCTTTGCCAGGGCCAATAGCCGTAATGAGTTGAAGGCCTTGGCCGGCCAGTTGTTTGCTGATAAGGAGATGGTGACCAGACAGATGGTAGCAGACCTGCTAAAGTACAAGCGTCTCGATGGAGTGGGAGAAGCGCTGGTGCAGTTGGCGGGGACACTTCACAGTGGGGGCAAGCAGAGCGAGGACCTCAGCAGTGTAGCTCAGAGTCTTCCGACAAAGATCTTCTGGGGTAAGGCCGATGAGATCCTAGCTGTGAGCAATTGTGCTCAGTTGAGTGGAGTGGACGTTGAGCAGTTGGAGTGTGGACACCAACCTCATATTGAAGCCGCTGATGTCGTTAATAAACATCTAGGTGGCTAATTCTAAAAACTTTTTCAATTGCAGATTTCTATCAAAACAAAACTCCAAATTTGGATTTTGAGATTTGGTAGAGAACTACATCCGTGGGGAGTTCCACTTCCAACGGCTAAAATAGTTGGGTTGATTGAAATTATTTGAATTCGATGAGCCCCGCTTAACCGTGAGTTGCTCTTCTTATTTGATGAACAAATCACAAAAAACAACCATCCTTAGGGAGGTATAATGTTTTACGTACCGAAGAACGCGATCCATAAAAAGGTTAGCCGACGTGATTTTCTGAAAATGGGCGGTGGTGCTGCAACAGCCTTGGGAGCAGGATCAATCGCACTTGGGCTGAGCTCTGTGATCAACAGAAGACCTGTGTATGCACAGTCTTCCGATGCTGCAAAATGGAAGCAATATGAGGGTTCTAAGCTTGTCTTCATGAGTGAGAACACCCCTCCATCCTTTGCTATCCGCGATAACCTGAAGACATTTTATGACCTGACAGGGATCGAAGTCGAAATCTTGACAGATCACTTGCCAACTGTGCAACAAAAAGTTGGGATTGACCTAAGGGGTGGTAACTCTGATTTCCACTTGAACTACATTCAGGATAAACCAATTGGGTCTCCATTTGCGGACTACTATGAAGATTTGAATAAATACACCGGCGACAACACTCTACCTCAAGATCCTGAGGGTATGGGTGAAGACGTATGGTTTGAAAACTTTCAGAAGGCTTGTGGAGTCTTTTACGAAGCAGGTCGCATTGTTGCCTTTCCATACGACTGTGCTGTCGCCTGCTCTTTTTATCGTAAAGATCTCTTCGAAAAACTCAGTAAGGATTTCGAAAGTGAGTACGGTTACCGAATGGAGTTTACCGCGGACACGACATGGAAGCACGTTTATGAGTATGCAGCCTTCTTCAAGAAAGTTCGCGAAGGGGGCAATTCTGAGATACCCTTTGGATATGCTCAACATCAGGGTAACTTTGCTTGGACAACTCAGCTAGACATACAGCGAATGCTCTTTTCGCATGGTCGTTGGACAGAGTTCGATGTTGATGACACCTTGGGCTCAAAAGATCCAGGTAAAACTAAGTGGGGTGATGCTCAGTCTGTAGCAGTGATGACAAAATTCAAGGAACAAGCTGACGTGAGCCATCCGGACAACTTGGCTAACGGTACTCTTGAATTAAATACAGTATATCAAGCAGGCCAGATTGCTATGCAGGTTCAGTATCATGAATTTGCTGCTTCTTGTGAAGATCCAAATACTTCAAAAGCTGCTGATGGAAAAACTGGTTATGCACCATGTCCAAAGGGTGAACCCAGCTGGATCGTAGGTGGTGGGCAAGCTGTTAATGGCACCAACTGTGGTATCGGTGGTATCGGTATTAATGGCAATGCTACAGAAGATCAAAAGCGTGCGGCTTATATTTTTTCAATCTGGGCAACTTCGAAGAACATACAGTACGATGTTCTCCGTGGTTTGGGAGGCACTCCAACACGTAAGTCAGTTTTGGAAATTCCTGAAGTGAAAAACGCCCGAAAACGGCCAACAAATATGCCTAATGCATTGACCTTCGATGCTGTTTACGATCACGGCATACGAGACCCACACTTTGTGCTTGGTCCAAAGATCCCTGAGGTGAACGAGTATCATAAAATCCTAGCCACAGAAGTACAGCGCTGTGTAGCTGGAGAACTATCCCCCGAAGAAGCTTGTGAAGCAATTCGTGAGCAGACCGACGAAGCCAACGGATATTTCTAAACTTGACAAACTCCCGGTTGGTCAACAACCAACCGGGAACCTTGTAGACATTGAAATCGATGCAAACAACTCTTACGAATGGCATTGCAGACGGACAGCTTACAAATGCTGCAAAACTCGCTAATGTTTCTGAAGATCAATTTCGGATGTCAAATGGCGTCCGAGTCATTGATTATCAGCCTACCAGTCGCCACGCAGCTCCCTCAAACAGGTACTATCTCTGGTTAATTCTACCAGCAGTGATCGTTCTTGCTTGCATCACACTTTATCCGTTTTTCTGGTTGATTTGGATGAGCTTCCACAAAGTGGATGTTTTGAAAGGTGATGTTTGGAATAACTTCGCTAATTGGCGAAGACTTTTGGGAGATCGAAGTTTTGGAAATGGTTGGTTACTACTTCTGAAATACAGTGCGATGTGTATGCTCATGGAAGTGGGATTGGGAGTGTTGCTTGCGGTGATTTTAAACCGTTCAAAGTATGAAAAAGTTCTGGTAACGCTATTCCTTATGCCAATGATGATGGCGCCTGTGGTAGCGGGCTTGGTCTGGTACTATCTCTACAATTCAACCTTTGGTTGGTACCACTGGTTGATGCAAAGTGCTGGAATACTTGGGGAAAAATCGATCCTTGGAGATACTGGTACAGCTATGTGGGGAATCGTCCTGGTGGATGTGTGGCAGTGGACGCCCCTAATTATTCTCATTACACTGGCCGGGATGAAAAGAGTTCCAACAGACCAACTCGAAGCAAGTATGGTGGATGGAGCTGGCGAATGGCGCAATTTCTTCCAGATAACTCTGCCGAATCTATATCCATTTTTGTTGATCGCGATTTTACTCCGCTTTATGGACAACTTCCGCTTCATCGATGCGATTTTAGTATTGACAGGTGGTGGTCCTGCTAACTCAACAAAGATTCTTCCAACCTACTTATTTGATGTGTCTTTCCAGTTTTTCAAATTAGGTCGGGGCGCGGCAATCGCACTGACTCTACTATTTGTCACAATTATACTCGGATTGATTCTCGTGAAGGTGTTCGAGAGTCCTGCGGGCAAAGTAAATCAGGAAGGATCTTAATAAGATGGCATCATCTGACATTGTCCAATATAAGACACCAGCTAGGAAAGCTGTTGATATTCTTGTCGGGGTCTTTCTAACAATATACCTCATCTGGACGCTACTGACGTTTGTGATGATGTTTGTTTCATCTTTCAAAGATCTGTTGGAGGCTTTCAAACTTCCAGAAATTGGAGATTGGTTGGGTGTCACTTTGTTTTTTGATTTCACTCCTACATTTCGCCATTACGAAAATCTTTTTTTAGATAAGAATTTTGGCAAATATATGATGAATAGTATCATTTCCGCAGGGGGCTCCGCGCTTATCTCCGTAGTGTTAGGTTCAATGTGCGCTTATGCCCTCTCAAGGACTGAATTTCGCGGTAAGAAGGATCTGCTGTTCTGGATTATTTCCACCAGAATGGCGCCGGTTGTAGCGGTAATGGTTCCACTCTATGCGATCTTCAGGAACTTCGAATTAGTTGGGACTTTGCCAGGGCTGATTCTGGCTTATACGACCTTTAACCTTCCGTTTGCGATTTGGATCTTAAAAGGCTTCTTTGACAACGTGCCCTACTCTATTGAAGAGGCACATATGTGCGATGGTGCAAATCGATTTGAAGCTTTTGTGTCAATTTTACCGCTTGTTGCCCCTGGAATTGGAGCCTTCTTAATACTATGTGTCCTTTTTGGTTGGAACGATTTTTTGTTTGCCTCCATAATCGGATCGGGAGGTGCTAAGACTCTTCCAGTAGCAACAGTTGAGCTTGTTCAACCACAGAATATCCAATGGGGAAAAATAATGGCAGCTGGTGTTGTAACAACCGTTCCAATGATGTTTCTTGGGTTGCTGGTACGTCGTTATCTTGTAACTGGCCTGACCATGGGCGCTGTCCGCGAATAATCTTCAACTAATCTGAAAACATGGCATCTGTTTCAATCAAAAATGTCTGGAAATACTACGGGGAAACTGCCGCAGTCAAAGACCTTAATCTTGAAGTCTTAAATGGAGAATTCCTATGCGTATTGGGTCCATCGGGATGTGGTAAATCCTCTAGTTTAAGAATGTTGGCGGGGTTAGAACATATTTCTTCAGGTGATATTCATTTTGGTGATCGTCGAGTGAATGATTTACCACCTAAGGAGCGGGATATTGCAATGGTTTTTGAAAACTATGCGCTCTATCCGCACAAGACTGTTTTCGACAACATAGGAAACGCCCTCAAACTGCGCAAAGTTGATCCAAACACAATTCAGCAGAAAGTTGAGAGAGCTGCTGAAATGCTGGAAATCAAGCATCTGCTTCAAAGAAAACCAATGGAGCTTTCAGGTGGCCAGAAGCAAAGAGTGGCGATTGGGCGTGCGATCGTGCGGGAACCGGAGTTGTTTCTATTTGATGAGCCCATTGCTCATTTGGATGCCAAGCTCAGAGCTCACATGCGAGGAGAACTGAAGATTCTTCAGAGAAAACTCGGGACTACGATGGTCTATGTGACTCATGATCAGATGGAAGCTCTTTCGATGGCGGATCGTGTTGCGGTCATGCACGAGGGAGTTTTGCAGCAATACGGAACACCCCAAGAGATTTATCACAAACCGGTGAATGCTTGGGTTGCTGGTTTTGTAGGCGAACCACCCATGAATTTTCTAGACTGTGAGCTAGTCCAAGAGAATGACGCTATTCAGTTGAAACATTCTACCTTCTCAGTGTCTCTTCTTCCTGAACAAGCGAGTATCATCAACAGCGCAAAGCTTGAACGCAAAGTTCAGCTAGCGATTCGTCCGGACGAGATTCACATCAACGGAAAGCAATCAGCTGAGTCAATCAAAGCTGAGGTAAAGATCACAGAGCCTCTTGGAGGAGATATGCTGGTTGATACCACAGTTGGTAAGGAAAAAGTCTTGGTCAAAACGAAACCAGATTTTACTGCTTCGATGGGAGAGGAGTGTTTCCTTAGCTTCGACAAACAGCGCTGGCATGTCTTTTCAAGTGAGACAGGATTAGCTTTCTTTTAGGGCCAGTCATCAATTAAGCCAAATGACAGCCACTATCCACTAGATATCCCCTAGAAAACAGGGCTCGTCTATAGAAATGGATGTCAATCCCTTGGTATTGTTTCAACTTAGTAAAGAAGTTCTTAATTAGGTTTTGTAGGGTGTCGCAACTCAAAATCTTCTCTGAGTTGCGACTTTTTTTACTCTTCCAGAAGGAGTCGTCAAATATCAGTGGTTTGAACCTCCAATAACATCTCCACCGTTAACTTAACAGCTAGGGATTTTGCTCACCTACAAGCTCAGTTCAGTCTCGAACGGCAACATCACCTGCACTTGCTTCAATCTGCCCAGCTGCCTCATCCGGAACCGGAATAGTCATTATCTATTACCATGTTTTCCAGATTCCCATCTCTTTTCTAGCTTCTCACTGATCTTCATTCGTTGTTCTGGGGTCAGTATCGTATGGAGGCTAGTGAAACCTTGAGCCAATAATGGCAGCTTAGATTTCACTTCAGACCATCTTACATCAAGCAAGGCTTCAATATCCTGTACATTCACTGAGTCCTGCTGCATCTGTTCGTAAATCTCCTCTCTAATTTCTTTATGCTGCTGCTTAATTTCCGCTGCTTTACTGCGTAAAGTGTTGATTAGATTGCTTATCTCTCTTTCTTGGAGATCATCAAGGTCTAGTGCGATGGACATCCCGAATACGATACGAGATGTATTTGAAGATTGCAGACGCTCAAAATGATTGGATTCCAAACCTTTGGACATTCGCTCTTTTACCTTAGTGCGTTGTTCAGGAGTCAGCATCTTATGAAATTCAGTGAATTTTTGTGCTAACGCTGGCAACTTGGCATGAACAGAAGCCCATTTGGCTTCAAGCAGAGCAGTTAGATCCTCCGCATTTACTTCGTCTTGCTGCATCTGGGCAAGCATCTCTTCTCGCAGTTGCACCCGAATTTCCTTGAGTAACTCCAATTCAGGGCGAGCGTTATCAACAACCCTGGCCATTTCACGCGCCTGCGCATCATTGAGATCAAGTGTGCTGGATGTTTCTGAAACAATATCGGATGTGCTCCTTGAATCTGGCTGGCCACAACCCACCAAAAGGGTTGCTGATGTAACCGCAATTAGCAAAGACTGCCTAATTGTTTTGAAAGTTTTGCATGCTGACATTGCGCTTCTCCTAAAGTAGCGTGATTTAATTTCCCATAGGTGCTATCAGTAGAACCTCTCGGGGCGATGAACTGAGGATTAGTATAGAAGATAAATCTTTCACCAACCTTTCCTTAACCTTACAAAATAGCAAGGTTAAGGAAAAGGCTTCCAGATTGGATTAGCCGAGCTAAACTCATTCAGTATTTTCATTATTGGGAGAGGCTTCAATGAAACTACTTTTGCTTGAGGACGACCCCAAAGTCGCTGATTTCATCTCAAAAGGCCTAAGAGAAGCTGGGTTTGTTGTCGAGCATACTGCGCAGGGTGAGATTGCTCTGAGCTTAGCTCAATCGGAAATGTATGATGTGGCAGTACTAGATGTTATGGTTCCGGGCTTGAGTGGGCTTTCCGTAGTTCAGACACTGCGAGAGCAGAAAAATCCAATTCCTGTTCTTATTCTCAGTGCCAAGCACACATTGAAAGATCGGGTGAGTGGAATTGAGTTGGGAGCGGACGATTACTTGACCAAGCCTTTTTCCTTCACAGAATTGCTTGTCCGCGTACAAGCTCTGATCCGACGTAACTCCTTAAATGTGGAACCAACTACCCTCCAATATGCAGACTTGGAGATGAATCTGCTAAGCCGGGAAGTGATCCGCTCCAAGCATCTTCTCCAATTACAGCCACGCGAATTCAGCTTGCTAGAATACTTTCTCAGGTATCCAGGTCGAGTACTGTCCAAAACATTTATTTTAGAGCATGTCTGGGATTATGATTTTGATCCTCAGACAAATGTAGTTGATGTGCTGATTTCACGTTTGCGCAGCAAGGTAGACAGAGACTTTGACACCAAACTGATCCATACACTTCGAGGCGTGGGATATGTACTTAAGCTTTGAACGCTTGAGGCCCCGGAGTTTTCAGGCGCGGATGACTATCTTTGGTATTCTACTTTTCTTTTTCTCAGCCTTGTTAGTAGTTGGGTTCTCTGGATTTTTTCTTCACAGAGAGTTTCAGTCTAGACTTCAGCAAAGCATTCTCGGGCAACTGGAGCGCTATTCGAATCTACATCTACAGTCTAAAGCTTTGCTTCTGTTGACCCTGCAACAGGAGCACGATCAGAATCGAATGCGTGGCACTTGGCTCCACTGGCAAGAAGATCAAGGAGTCCTATGGGAAACCATCCCGGCAAACTGGGAACAAGATCTCACAAGAATGAGGTTCCTTCTGCAAACTCACTTGGTCTCTGGTGATGAATGGAGTCGAATGCCTTCCAGGCATCTTGAGCTGTCGAGCAAAAGCCCACCTGATGATTATCATAACCTAGATCTTGAAGAGGAAATTCTGATTACTGCACGTGTTCTTTCAGATGGCTCGGTGTTGGCCATCGGAGAGTCACATGCCTTCACACAACTTCAGATAAAACTATTCAGACGCAGAGTTTTTAGGATTCTTCTGGCTGTGGGGATTGTCAGTATATTGGTGGGCTGGTTTTTTACACGAAAAGCTCTGCGACCCATCCAAGATCTGGTGGAAACAACTGAAACGATAGCTGCAGGAAGCTTAGACGCACGTGTCCCAGAGCCCAACACTTCAGGTGAACTGGCTAAACTTACGCGGCTCTACAATGAGATGTTGGAACGTATTGAACACCTGGTTACGACCATGAACGAGTCACTTGATAATGTAGCTCATGATCTGAGAACTCCCCTAATGCGTTTGCGTAACTCGATAGAGATGGCGATCACCAACGAGACCGCATCGGTAGAAGAACTCAGGGATACTTTACTGGATGTTGCTGAAGAAGCAGAGCAGATCCAATTACTGTTGACTGCATTGATGAATCAGGCTGAAGCTATAGCTGGAACCATGCGTCTGCGTAAGGAACTGATAGACATAAATGTATTGACGCAGGGGGCTTGTGAGCTCTATGAGATGCTCGCTGAAGAAAAGCAAATTAAACTGCGAAAGAATTTTGCAGAAATCCCTGTGTTTCTTGAAGCAGATCCAGTTAGGTTGCGTCAGGCTCTTGGAAACCTTCTTGACAATGCGATTAAATTTACTCCTGAAGGAGGACACATAACCGTGAGCATCCTCTCTGAGTCCAACGTGGTAAATATAGAAATCAAGGACACTGGAGTCGGTATCTCTGAGAGTGAGCAGCTCAGAATCTTTGAGAGGCTCTACCGTGGAGATCAAAGCAGAGGTTCAAAAGGGATGGGTCTTGGTCTCAGTCTTGTGAAGGGTATAATTCAAGCCCACAGAGCTGATATTCAAGTCATCAGCTCCCCTAATCAAGGAAGCACCTTTCGGATTGAATTTTTACGTCCAACATAAAAAATTATGAATTTTCAGACAGGTCTTAAATTTAGTATTTATACTACTAGGTAAATTCAGTCCTTTCTCTCAAAATTCATAGATCCGAACTTTTCAAGTAATTGGTGAAGAAAAATGGTACCTTCCCAAAAGATGGGGGTTTTATTTCTTGGTACATTTGCTGGGTAGGAAGCGCTTTAGGATTTCCAAAGGGTACTGTGGATTTTAATGTGGTGTCGCAAGAGCACTAATCTAGCGGGTGTTTGAACAGTCTTTGATCGAACACCCTAGCCCATCTAAAATTACCAGTGCTTCATATTGCCCAGGAACAGATCTTTCAACTCTCCAGAGCCAGCAGGAATAGGAGCTAGCTTTGTTACCCTGTGCTGAGGCAATGTTCCTTCCACCAAGGCGGGCACATCTTCGGGACCGTAGCCGACCGCATTAAGCCCATTTGGTAAGCCTGCTTTCTTCATCAAGTCAATCACAGCACTTGCCAAAACCTCTCCAGCATCATCCGGTGTAGCCCCACGAACATCGGTTCCCATCAACACTGCACAGCGCAGGTGATTTTCTGGGTCTGCATTTCCTGTCCATCGAAACACAGCCGGGGCATTCAGGATCACAGACATTCCATGAGGTACGGTGGGATGATCGGGTGGGTAATCCGGAGGAACATATTCCTTGACCATACCACTGACTGGATAAGACATTCCGTGAGGCAGGTGTACACCCGCATTCCCGAAACCAATTCCAGCATACGTTGCACCCAACAGAATGGCTCCTCGGGCTTCGTCATCTTCAGGATCATCCAAAACACGCTGTAGATTTTGCGAAATCAATTTTAAGCATTCTGAAGCCCAGATTCGACTGATCGGGTTAGATCCTTGGTAGGCGGGTCGCATTCCAGGAGAATCTGGTGCGGGTCGTTGGTGATATGGCAAGGCAGTCAATGATTCAAGGGCGTGGCTGACTTGGTCAAGAGCAGTGCAGGCGGTCACCATTTTTGGAAGGCTCCGGGTGTTATCCGGATCAATGATCCCCATCAGAGGACGAAGCGATCGATGGGCGATTCCAGTCTTGGCTTCCATCGAAAGGAGATCAAAGATTGTGACCCCAGTTGTTTCGCTACCGGTTCCTGCTGTTGTTGGAATACATATCATGGGCTTGATTGGCCCTGGTACTGGTAGCCCTTTACCAATGGGAGGATTGACGTAGTCCAGGAAATCTTTTGGTGGGTGAGTCGCATATAGATTTGCTGCTTTCACTGTGTCCATACTGGAGCCTCCGCCCACACCTAAATAGCCATCAAAATTCCCCTTCTTGGCAAAATCAACAGCCTCGCGGAAAGAAACATCGGTTGGTTCCACGGAAACCCCTGAATAGATTTCGTATTCCAGTCCAACGTCCTTGAGCGAAGCTTCAACGACCTCCATTGTAGCAAGCTTGGCTACGCGAGCATCAGTACAGATCATCAATCGCTTGACGCCCATACTCTTGAAGTCACTTCCAATCTCTTTGGTGACACCTTTTCCAAACTTGATGCTGGAGGTGTCCATAGTGAATGCAGTTTCCAACTTCATTCTCAGCTCCCTTATAAAAGTTGATTATTAACATAATATTTCTGCGAATTATCAGGAACCTACAGACAATCAGCAAGCGCTATACTTTATTCGCCAATTTTGCATCCACAGAAGATTTATCTACTCACCTTCAAACTCTCTGGATTTTTCAGACACTTTTGAAAGTGAGGCTGAATATTAATAGAATTATCAAAATACCTCCCCTGATCTTGAATCAGAAATCGAATCCATCCCTTGTCATCAATATGAGGTTACTTCTTAAGCCAGTGAGATCCCCACAGAAACCAAAATTGATGATGTTTTAAAAGTATCCCAGGGAAAGAAAAACTTACGGAATCTAATTGAGAAGATTGACCTTCTCTAAAACGGCGAGTATGCAATTGGATCTGGTGACCAAGACGACTTTACAAACGTGATTTATCGGAGAAGGATGTATCGAAAAAATTTGTTACGACAAAAACTTCAAGCTGGTGAAGAACTGATCGGAACCTGGCATGAAATCCCAGATCCGGTAGTGACGGAGATCCTAAGTCTGAGTGGACTCGATTTCGTGCTTGTCGATAATGAGCACGGGCCGGGTGATGTGTTGACGGTGGCAAATCAGCTCAGGGCTGCAAATGGCTCAGACACTACGTTGGTCGTTCGTATTCCCTGGAATGATCATGTGATGATCAAAAAACTGTTGGATATTGGAGTCGAGTCGATCATGGTTCCAATGGTTGAAAACGCTGAGGAAGCAGAAGCAGTAGTATCCGCTGTCCGCTATCCACCAAGAGGAATACGCGGAATTGCTCACACGGACGCAAGAGCGAGCGAGTATGGCTTCAAGGCAGATGAGTACTTGGAGACAGCTTCTGACAATACCTTTGTCATTTGCCAAGTGGAAAGTGCGAAGGCGGCAAATAACATTGATGAAATCGTGGCTGTCGATGGACTGGATATGATTTTCATTGGACCGTTTGATCTCTCAGCCAGTTTGGGAACCCCAGCCAAATTTGAGAATCCAGAGCACCAGCGTTTAATGAAAAAAACCGTTGATGCCACGAAGGCTGCGGGAAAATATTTGGGAGTCACTCCCTATGGAACAAACTCCATGGCAGATTTGTATTCACAAGGTTTTGATCTGGTCGTGAGTCTCGCTGATGTTGGAATGATTCGGGATGCTGCACGAACACTTGCAGACCAAAAACCTAAATAATTGCTCGGATAAAGCATGTCAGGACGATTAACTGATGAACACATTCTGATTACAGGAGGTAGTCGCGGGATAGGGGCTGCGATTGTCGAAAAATGCCTCCTGGAAGGGGCTAACGTATCATTTATAGATCTCGAGGGGGAGGAAGGGGAAAATCTCCTGACAAAATTAAATCAAGATAGCAAGTTACTGTTTGTTAGGGGGGACGTCTGCTCTGCTGAGGATTTGAAGAGCTGGAGTGATGCTTCCCGAAAAAAGTTTGGTTCAATTACTGGGTTGGTCAACAATGCTGGCCGAAACTCCTATGCAGACCCAGTGACCATGACAGAGCAACAGTGGGAAGATGTTTTCGATGTTGATTTGAAAGCGGCCTGGCTTGCTGCTCGGGAAGCTTTACCAGATATGATTGCAAACAAAAGAGGGTCAATCGTAAATATCGCATCAGTACATGCCAATATGACCTACCCTAGTATGTTTCCCTATGCAGCTGCAAAGTCGGGATTGGTCGGCCTAACTCGTTCGATGGCATTGGAGGTTGGTCCACATCAGATCAGAGTTAATGCCCTATCACCTGGTTATACTGAGACATTTCTGGTGAAAGAGTTTTTTGAAAGGAATGATCCTGCACTTCGACAGAAGGTTCTCGACGTTCACCCGATGAATCGGATGGCAAAGCCTGCAGAAATTGCCAATTGCGTTGCTTTCCTGCTTTCGACTGAGGCATCCTTTGTTACAGGTGCAAACTGGATAGCAGATGGCGGCTTAACCTCTAGATTTGCTGGATGACTGAATGCGAATTGAATCTGTTGATTTCTTTTACTTGTCAATGCCTCAGGTAACGACTGAAGCAGATGGAAGCCAGGATGCTTTATTGGTGAGAATTGCTGCTGGTGGTTTGGTGGGTTATGGAGAATGTGAAGCAGCTCCATTACCTTCCATTGCTGCTTTAGTTTGCCCATTATCCCATGGATCCTGCCAACCAGTTCAGGATTCCGTGCTTGGGCAAAACATAAACAATCCCTCGGATATTCAGCGAATAAGTCAGCTCGTTGCTTATCAAAGTATGGATTTGCTCCAGGCTGCCCATACTTTCTCAGGGATCGAGATGGCGCTATGGGACCTTCTAGGTAAGTCCACAGATGCACCAGTCTGGAAACTGCTCGGTTATCAGGAAAGTTTTGCTAAAACTCCCTATTTTTCGGTCCTTTTTGGGGATGATCCGGCTATCACTTTTGAACGTGCGAAAGAAGCTCGTCAAAAAGGCTTTCAAGCAGCAAAATTCGGTTGGGGCCCAATTGGATTGGGATCGGCTTCAGAAGATCGTGAACATTTTCAAGCAGCCAGAGAAGGCCTTGGTAATGATGGACTTTTGCTCGTTGATACCGGTCAGATCTTTGGGGAAGATGTTGAGAAAGCTTCCCAAAGAATCGGGGCAATGGAGGAGGCGAATGTTCTGTGGTTTGAAGAACCTTTTCACGCTCATGCCCTAGAAGAGTATGGGGAACTTGTGAAGCGAAGTGGTAAAATTAAACTTGCCGGTGGGGAAGGTGCACATCATCCTTCGATGGCTAAGCATCTGATTGATTTTGGAAAAGTTGGTTATGTTCAAATCGACTGTGGTCGCATAGGGGGTATTGGACCAGCCAAACTAGTAGCTGATCATGCTGTGGCCAAGGGTGTCACCTACGTAAACCACACCTTCACCTCTCACCTTGCCTTAAGTGCTTCCCTTCAGCCTTATGCGGGGTTAAAAGCTCATGAAATTTGTGAGTACCCTGGCCAACCAAAATCTCTTGCACTGGACATTACCAAATCTCATTTGGCACTGGATCAAAATGGTCAAATCAAGGCACCTGAAGCTCCGGGTTTAGGGATGGAAATCAATCTTGAAGCCCTGAATTCCTATTTGGTGGATGTTTCGATTGAAGTGAATGGTCAAAATTTATATAAAACACCACAATTCGAAATTTAATATATCAAGGTGACGGTTTGCTTTTAGAATAAAAATTTTTTTGGTTTGACTCTGAAAAGATCACTCGAAGGTTCAATGGAAAAAGATCAAATAGATCAGTTCTGGAAGGAGGGCTATGTCGTTGTTGAATCAGTAGTACCAAGGGAATTGATCGAAGAAGCTAACATTGTTCTGAAGCAACTTATAGAAGCTGCCTGCAAAGTTACTTCGAGTAATTCCATCTATGATTTGAGCGATCAACATACCGAACACGTTCCTAGTGTAAGACGTATCAAGGACCCTCACCTAGTCCATCCAGTTTATGATCAAATAATGCGCTCAGAAGCTGTTCTCGATTGTGTCAGGGCCTTGTTAGGGCCTGATTTGCGGATGGAGCATAGTAAGCTGAACATCAAGCAAGCTAAGGGCGGGGAAGCGGTGGAATGGCATCAAGATTGGGCTTTTTACCCTCATTCGAATGATGACATTCTTGAAGTGGGAGTACTTCTGGAGGACTGCGACGAGGAAAATGGACCTCTATTGATGATTCCCGAATCTCATAGGGGACCGATTGAAAATCATCATCATCCAGAGGGATTTTTCTGCGGGGCAATTGATATCGAAAACGCTACTTTTGATGCAAAGAAAGCGGTTTCATTGACTGCCAAAGCTGGAGCGATCACGATGCACCACGTTCGGATGGTGCACGGGTCTAGATCAAACCAATCAAAACGGAACCGTCCAATCCTTCTCATCGGCTATAGCGCTGCGGATGCTTGGCCTCTGAGAGGAATTAGCACCATTGAAGAGTTTGAAGGTAGGATGATTTGTGGAAAAACTCACCTTCCTCGCTTGGAAAAAGTACCAGTTCGAATGCCCTACCCCCCAGCCCCTGATCAGGGATCCATTTTTGAAAACCAGCGCCTCGTAGCAGGGAAGTCCTTCCAATAACTCACTTAAAAATCCAATTAATCTAAGTTTTGGAACTCACTGCTTGTCAAAAGGTTAATTAAGTTGAAACAGAACCTTTGAAAAACCATTAACCCTTTGTCTAACAAGAATCTTGAAAAGTACTCTCAATTAATTTTTGAACGGACAGAGCATCTGCAAAATTAGCCAACCTCTTCTGCCCATCATCGAGTTGGAGTGCGACTTGATCTAGTTGCCCTGTGTACGCTCGGATGGGTTGACTCATTACAGTGTCAAGCAGCGGTTTCCAGCCGTCTGGGTTTTCAAGATAAAGTTGGTACCAGTTGTCAAAAACCAAGCATCCCTCTGATCCCAGAATTCGGTAACGAACGATATCTTGGCGAAAGCCTCCAACCCCAGCGTTAACTGTTATTGGACCAACTGAGGACTCCCATTTTCCCATAAATATATTTTCTGAATGGCCAGATTCGGGATATTCTAAAATCTGAGGGGCCCCTAGCTTGAGCTCGCCAAAGATTTCACGACTCAAGTAAGCATAGTGAGATCCGACTTCCCTCAGCATCCCCCCTTGTTCTTGTTTACCCAGCCAGGTTGCATGGGCTTGCCAAGCACGAGGCCATTTCGCAAATTTCATAATGAATTCTGCGCCGAGTAATTCTCCGATGGAGCCCGAAGCTAATTTTTCTCTGGCTACTTGCATTGAGGGAGCCCCTGAGAAAACAAAATTCACTCCTTGAAAAACGTCATGCTTTTCTATAGTTGGGACTAGATCCTCACTTTCCGAGATACTGATACCGAGCGGTTTTTCACACAGAATGTTCCAGTTGTTAGACAAGCCACTATGAACAGCCTGAGCATGGAATTTTGGTGGGGTAGAAACATAGAGAAGGTCGATTCCCTTCGTCTCCAAGAGAGTTGAAATATCTTTTGTAAGCTTGAAAGATCCTACAGGACGTTCAAAGTTATGGAGTGAATCTGTTCGAACATCAAATCCAACAACAGGCTCGAATCTTGGGTGATCCATCATATGGGTCAACATTCTTTTGCCAACCGCTCCAAGGCCAATGATCGCTGTTCGATAAATTTCTTTTGTCATGATTACAATGCCTTCAATAAGTAAGTCTGAAAATTAAAACCGAAAAAATCAAAAGGTTCCCGATGCAAGTTCCAAAAGGTATGAATCATATTTCCATCCGAGAACCTGGAGATCCAGATGTTTTGGTTTCTGATACCGGGCAAGTCCCAGAGATTAGGGATCGTGAGGTTTTGATAAAAGTTGCAGCTGCAGGCATCAATCGACCGGATGTAATGCAAAGGCAGGGAAATTACAATCCACCTCCAGGTGCCTCACAAATTCCTGGACTTGAAGTGGCTGGAGAAGTGGTTGCTGTTGCTTCTGGGGTCACTGAGTATAAAGTTGGGGATAGAGTATGCGCCTTAGTTTCAGGAGGAGGATATGCAGAATACTGCAATGCGCCAGTTCCTCAGGTTTTGCCGATTCCAGTAGGATTATCAATCGTTGAAGCTGCAGGAGTTCCTGAAAATTATTTTACCGTTTGGACCAACGTCTTTGAGAGAGGAGGACTTCAGTCGGGAGAAACAATCTTGATCCACGGCGGTTCCAGCGGTATTGGGACAACCGCTATTCAGTTGGCTCATCTTCATGGAGCAAATGTTATCACCACAGCAGGCAACGCAGAGAAATGCCGAGCCTGCTTGGATTTAGGGGCCAAACATGCCATCAACTATAGAGAACAAGATTTTGTTGATCAGGTCAGAGAAATCACTTCCGGCAAAGGAGTCGAACTAATTTTAGACATGGTCGGCGGTGATTACATCCAAAAGAATATTTCTTGTCTGGCATTAGAGGGGCGCTTGGTTCAGATCGCATTCCTGAAGCCATCAGTTAATGAAATCAACCTTGCCCCAATGATGATCAATCGACTCACTATTACCGGTTCAACACTAAGGCCAAGGACCGTTCAGCAAAAAGGGGCGATTGCTGATGAACTTCGAAAGAACGTCTGGCCTCTTTTCATGGAGGACAAACTAAAGGTGCTAGTTCACAAGACTTTCCCACTGAGCAAAGCTAACGAGGCCCATCGTCTGATGGAAGAGAGCACGCACATTGGAAAAATCATCTTAGATCTTTCCATCTAATGTTTGCACTTGGCGGATCAGGAAAGTTTACAGACCGAGGTAGGCTTTCTTGACCTCTGGATTGTCCATGAGCTCCGGACCTGTCCCGTTGATGGTAACATTTCCGTTCTCCATTACCCAGGCGTAGTCAGAGATTGAGAGAGATTTCTGGACGTTTTGCTCGACTAGCAGAACTGTGGTGCCTAATTTTTTAACCTCTGCAATCAAATCGAAAATCTGTTGAACGATGATGGGAGCTAAACCCAGAGAAGGCTCGTCGAGCATCAAGATTTTCGGTCGACTCATCAATCCCCGACTGATCGCAACCATCTGTTGTTCTCCGCCACTTAAGGTGCCTGCGTATTGATCAAGCCTCTCACGGACTCGTGGAAATAGCTCTAAAACCATCTCCATGTTTTGATCAGCTTGTTTTGCTGCGGTGGGGTTAAATGCGCCCAAGAGAAGGTTTTCTTCGACTGTCAGAGATGGAAAAAGGCGGCGTCCCTCGGGCACCATGACGATTCCCATTTCCACTCGCTCGAATGGCTTCAGTTTCTGAATAGGGCTGTTCCTAAAAAGAATTTCCCCAGTCCAAGTTTTGTTCAAACCAGCGATTGTGCGAATTGTCGTTGTCTTGCCCACCCCATTGGAACCGATAATGGTGGTGATAGAGCCCTCATCCAACTTAAGTGAGAGACCCTTGACGATTTCTATATCTTCATAACCTGAGGTGACTTGTCGTAGTTCGAGCATTGATACTTTCAGCTTATGACAGACTGTGCGTTAAAATCACTGCCTAAGTAGGCTTCCATAACCGCGGGGTTAACTGAGATCTCCTGCGGATTGCCTGAAGCTATGTTTTCACCATTATTGATGACGACGATGTGATCACACAGAGACATGATCACAGCCATCACATGTTCGACGATGACGATGGTGATGCCTGCATCCCTGACTTTTCCCAGTACCGCAATCATCTTTTGCATTTCGGTCGGCGTCAAACCAGCCAGGACCTCGTCCAACAACAAGAGCTCAGGTTTTGTCGCAAGAGCCTTGGCAACTTCTACTCTTTTTCGGCCAGCGACAGGTAGAGCACCTGCCGACATTTTTGCCTGATCGGAGAATTCAACCAATTCCAGGACATCCAGGGCTATTTCTTTAGCTCGCTGGGTGCTTCCGGTTTTGTTGAAAGCACCAATCATCACGTTTTCAAGAACAGTCAATTCAGGGAATGGTTTCACAATCTGAAAAGTTCTGGTCATGCCAAGCTTACAAATATTGGATGGCCTCATTCTATTGATTCTATGACCATTGAAAACAATTTCACCCTCATCCGGTTGCATAAATCCTGACAATAGATTGAAAAATGTGGTCTTGCCTGCGCCATTGGGTCCAATCAACCCGGTGATTCGACCTTTTTCAATGCTCATTTCCGCTTTGTTGACCGCAACAAGCCCCCCAAATCGTTTCGTTACGTTTTTGGCTTCCAGAAGAGATTTTGTCATGATGAGCCTTCTCGTTTCATTCCGATTTTGTGAAAGGCTGGTAAAACGCCTCTTGGAAGGACCAGACACACTAAAATCAAGATGACCCCATATAATAGAATCGCCAAGCCACCACCACCACCACTTGATAGATATTCTAGATAGCGGATGAATTTCTCTCCCGAGGGGATTTCTTCATTGATCAGTGCAACTAGAGAAGCTCCAGCACCTCCACCTTCAAAAACTATCCTGGACATTTCACCAATCGGTACTAGTAAGAAAGTTCCGATAATTGGCCCCATGACAAGTCCGCTTCCTCCAATGACAGCGAATAAAATAATTTCAATGGATAGTGCGATCTTGATCACATCATCTGGAACAATGTATTGGGTGTATTGAGCATAGAAGGTTCCACCAAGTGCTGTCATTGCTGCCGATAAGGCAACTGCATGCATCTTGTTGTGCATCGAGTGGATTCCCAGGGCCTCTGCAGCTTCTTCTGATTCTCGAATAGCCCGGAGGTAGTACCCAAATTTGCTCGAAGAAACGATAGCGCAGATGATTATTCCAAAGACCATTAATCCAAGAGCGATGAAGTAATAAGGCTCTTTTTCAAGGAACTGATATTCCCAGAAAGTGTATTCACTTGACAGCGGAATTAAGAGTCCCAGTGGACCACCAGTGAAATCGAAGTAAAGAAAAAGAAGTCGAAGAATTTCTGCGAAGGCGATCGTCACCAAAGCGAAGAATGGCCCTTTTAAGCCATATTTGAAGCTTATAAAACCGAGGCCATATCCTACAATGGCAGCGATGACAGCTCCCGCAATCATCCCGATCCAGGGAGATACTCCGGTATGAACATAAATCAGCGAGGATGTGTAGGCTCCAATACCGAAAAAAGCCGCATGACCCAGGGACAATTGGCCTGCAAAGCCCCCAAGAATATTCCAACTGCTGCTGAGATAAGCAAACATGAAAATCAAGATGCCTACGTGCAGCAACGCAGATCCAGAGAGGCCATCCGGCATGACTGCCACAACAAAATCACTCTCAGCATAAAGTGGCAGACTAAGTAAAAAAAGAAGGGTGAAACCATAGATGTAATGGCTGATTTTGATCTGCGGAATCATTTAGGGCCCCTTTAGGTCAGTTTTGTTCCAAAAAGCCCTGTGGGCCGCAACAGCAGAATCAGAGTGAAAATCGTAAAGGTTGCAACCTGCTTCAAGGCAGCCTCTGGCATCAAGATTTCCCCAAACGATTCAACAACTCCGATGATGAATCCACCAATTAGAGCCCCTTTCAGATTGCCCAGACCTCCGAGCACAACCACCACAAAAGCTGTAAGGGTGAAAGAAAGCCCGACAGTGGGAGAGATATAGAAAAAAGGAGTCATCATGGCCCCTGCCAGACAAACACAGACTGTCGAAATCCCAAGGGCAATTTTGTAGATTCGATCAATGTCAATTCCTACCGCTAAAGCACCATCTCCATCTTCTGCGCAGGCTCGAATGGCTCGACCTGTTCGAGTCTTCATCAGAAATTGGTAAAGGCCAATCACAACAACAACGGCAAGAGCAGTAGCAGCAAGTCTAGTCAAACTTATGCGAGCCCCAAAAAACTCGACCGTGTTGGAGCCATAAGCAACTTGAACTGTTTGGAAATCTGGACTGAAGAAAAAGACAGCAATGTTTTGAAGGCAAAGTGAGATGCCAACTGTTACCAAGATTTTGATGGTTTCAGGGGCGTAGAGGACAGGGCGGATTAAGAATTTTTGGATAATCCAGCCTAAACCAAAGAAAATGGGTAAACCCAAAATTGCTGCCAAGTAAGGATCTATCCCGAGCAATGTGTAACAGAAAAAGGCGAAATACATCCCAACGATCAGGAAGTCTCCGTGTGCGAAATTTTTAATTTTCATTACTCCGAAGGTGAGTGTCAGCCCAACCGAGATGAGCGAGAAGACACCTCCAATCAGAATTCCGCTAATCAAAGCCTGCAAATAAACTGTGGCCATAAATCACTTTAGACCCTTAAAGGGCTGAATTGCCATTTCTTTTTGACAGTTGGACGAATCGTCTGATTTCATTTAAACCCCCTCTAGATTTCAACTGATTCTAGGGGGGGTTGATAAATTGTTTGAGGCAAAAGCTTTTGAGCCAGGCTTCTTAAGTGAGAGGAGAGCTTAGCCCAACAAACTCAGGAAAGTGAAATTGTCAGGCAAACCCCTGCCTGATTTCAATTTAACGAGTACTCCAGGCTGGTACGGGCCATTCCAGTGCAGCTGAGGCTGATTCGAAAGGCCAGACAGTCTTATGCTGCCCATCGATAATTTGCATGATGATCAACTGGGCCTCTGGAGATTGACCTGTCTGGTCGAAGCGAACGCAGTCATAAGGTAGGATATTCTGGTCACCACAAAGTTTTGTCTCCGCAAGTGCATCTCGCAACTTTTTGCGATCAGTGGAACCGGCTCTTTCAAGGGCATCAGCAAGCACATAAGTTGACATGTAGGTTTCAGCAGCATGCCCATTCATATCAACACCAAATTTCTCCTTGAAGCGCTTTGATATTTCGGGGACACCTTTCTTCTTGACGTCTGTTGCCCACTCACCAACAGTGAAGGTGTAGTCAGCATCTTTACCAAGTGTAGAAATATAAGCTGGATCAATGTGACCAGCGGATGTTCCAACAATTGGAGCGTCGATTCCAAGTTCTTTCATTGTTTTGGTGATCAGCACGGCATCAGAAAGATAAGAGACCAGCAACACAGCATCAGGGTTCATCTGCTTGATCTTAGCCATCGTCGCAGTCATATCTGCGCTATCTTTAGGATAAGCAATTCGATCAAGGACTTTGATCCCAAATTGTTCTGCAGCTGCAACCTGACCATCACCTGTCGACTTCCCGAAGAGAGTGTCTTCATGCAGCAAAACCACCGACTTGACGGGTTTACCAACTTTCTCACTGGCTTCTTTGACAAAACGAATCTGATCACGGGCATACCAGGATGCTTGAGGAGAAACCTTGAAGAGATATTTGAAACCACGACTAGTAATCGAATCTGCAATAGCTACAGGATCAATAAAAGGCACTCTAAGTTTCTCTGAAACCTGAGTGACTGGGAAGGTTACTCCAGATTGATAGGCGCCCATGATCGCGACCACACCTTTTCTCTCAAGTTTCTGCAGCTCAGTAATGCCGATTTCTGGCTTGCCCTGAGTATCCCCATCAATCATTTCAAGCTTGGCTCCCCCCAGTGACTTGATTCCACCATTTGCGTTGATCTCCTCAACCGCAAACTCATGGCCTCTACGGTTATTCACTCCAATTGGAGCTACTGAACCGCTCAGAGGTAACAGAATTCCGACTTTAATATTGTCAGCGGCAATTACATTGTAGGCGGTGATCTGAGACAGTATTGCAGCTAGACCAAGCGCTTTGAAGATCGTTCTTCTGAAAATCATAAGATTCTCCCAGGATAGTTGGCAATAACCTTTGCGGTGAAGAATTCCACAAAGGTCGAACAGTGTATTCATACTAATTGGTAATGGCAACCATTGTGTTTCACTCTTCACTTGAAGATCAAGAATTTATGGAGTTGAAACCCAAATAATCATTTCGGATGATTCCTTTGAAAGACATAGCTGGCTAATTGGAATGAGCATCTCAACTAGTAAGCGACGTCGGTAGTTTTCACCGACCTGATGAACAGAATTAATTAGATGAGATGACCTAAGCGAAAATGGTGCTTGTGTAAATTTAGCTTAATCTTGATGAACAGAGTTAATTTTGGCTCATTGGCTACAACAAAATTCCAGAGGAAATTGATTCAATGAATACTGAATTTTCAGGTATTTGGCCCATCCTTTACTCCTTCTTTGGAGAAGATGGAAACTTGGATCGGGCTGCGATGAGATGTCAGGTTCAAGCCTGCTTAACTCAAAATATTCAAGGCTTAGCGGTTCTTGGCCTAGCAACGGAGGTCCATAAATTGACCTCTGATGAGCAATTGAAAATTCTAAAATGGGCTGTTGAAGATTTGCAGGGAAAACTTCCTTTGGCTGTCACGGTTTCAGGTCCAGATGCTTCCGCACAATTGCAATTTGCCAAAAAAGCCTCTTACCTTGGTGCGAGTTGGTTGATCCTTCAGCCACCGTCTCGTCGTCCCCTTAGTGAAGAGGAATGTTTTGATCATTTCTCCGAGGTGATGAATTCAATTCAACTGCCGATCGCCATTCAAAATGCTCCGGAGTATCTAGGGGTTGGCTTGAGCATTCCGAAAATCATTGACTTAAACCAACGTCATTCTCATTTTAAACTTTTGAAAGGTGAGGGTTCTGCTGTTGAGGTTGAGCAACTTGTAAAGGCGCTGAAAAGCAAAATGCAGGTTTTTAATGGCAGAGGAGGAATTGAACTAGTGGATTCATTGCGTGCTGGCTGCGCTGGTTTAATTCCGGCGCCAGAGTTGGTAGATCGCCAGGTTCAAATCTATCAGTTTTGGAGGGATGGGCTAACAGAAGAAGCAGAGGCATTCCAAAAGGAAATCCTGCCGATGATCGTCTTCAACATGCAAACAATTCAGCATCTACTCTGTTATGGCAAACGGCTCTGGGCGGCGAGATTGGGGCTGACCGTATTTGATCGGGCTCCTTTTCAAGCACCTAGTGAATTCGGTTTGCAAAGAATAGCTGCATTTGCAAAGGACCTAGGCCCTCTCCCCACTCGCTAGCGATCTGATGAACTTCAGGTTTTTTCTATTGGTTTGCTTCGAATTTGAGTGACCGTTTCTAGCTGAGCACGCTTACAAGAGGCAGGGGGAAGATTTCGGCTGATCAATTCTAAGTCTTCAAGGACAAGCTTGCCGATCTGTTGGAGGGCAGAAGTCAAAGCACCAGCGCGGTGTGCAGAAAGGAGCATGTTTTTGGTTTGACGAATTGGGTCTTCCAATGGAACGGGTTCTTCAGGAAATACATCGGTTGCCACTCGAATTCTTCCTGAGTTGGCAAATGTTTGTAGGTCATCAAAGTCAGCGATTGCAGCCCTACTCAATAGGATGAGTATCGCTCCAGGTTGCATCCATTCCAGTCGCTCTGCATTCAAGAGTTTTGAATTTTCAGTTGTTATCGTGGCCGTGACAAAAACAAATCTACTCTCTCTGAGAAGCTGCTCCAATCCGACAGGTTGAAGTCCATTCCTCTCTAAAAACCCATCAGGTAACCAGGGATCGTGAGCTAAGATTTGATTCTGAAACCCCTGCAATACTCCTTTAACAGCCCGTCCCAAATCCCCATACCCAAGAATCCCAACAGTTGCTCCTGTCAGCAACTCTGCGTCCTGATTTCCCTCCAAACCGTATTTCTCCAACCCATTTTGAAAATCAGCGTGTGCCTGGTGAACATTTCTTGCCAAAGATAAAGCCATGGCTAGTCCAATTTCCGCAACTGCAAGCGCAAAGACAGAGCTCGGAGTCAAAACTGGAATCGATCTGGAAGCACAATATGCATAGTCCACATTCGGTAAGAAATTCGTTTCAACATTAAAGATGGCCTTCAGCTTTGTTGCTGCAGCAAGACGTGATGAATCGAGTGCTTGTTGGCTGATGATCACATCCATCTGAGGCAGCCATTCCGCATACTGAGAATCGGCCTGCATGGGATCAATTTCAAAAATCTCGTGTTCTGCAAAAAATTTTCTTTGGTCTTCCTCACTGAAGATTTCGTTTGCAGTGCGAGGCCAAGGATCAAATAAGATCTTCATTCTATATCCTTTGTTTATTTTTAATGATTTATGTGGATTCAGTACTTTAATCTCCGCTGATCCGAGATAGTTTTTTCTCAATTGAATCTCAGTGGAGTGAGACTAAATTATCAGGTATTGATTGTTACCTAAGATTGTAGTCAACTCTCCAACCGGTTCTTCAGATCTGAGGAATAAATCGGCTATCATGAAATTTCTCAGAGACAATTATCAACCCTGCCTTGGGAGCAGAAGATGATCAAACGATTTGCAATAGCGATGGCTTTTGGAAGCCTACTCTCAATGCCAGTTCAGGCGGAAACCTATGGTGTCCTGATGAAGACACTCTCTAATCCGTTCTGGGGTGCAATGGAATTGGGTGTCCGAGAGGGGGCAAAAGAAGCAGGGGTCGAATATTACCTTCAGGCTGTTGAGAGTGACCAGGCCGCAGAGCCTCAATTGAATGTCTGCAACACGATGCTGGAACGCAAACCCGATGCAATGATTACAGCAGCGATCAACTCCACTATTCTATTGCCTTGCTTGAAGCGAGCAAATGATATGGGCATTCCTGTAGTCGATCTTGATGGAAATCTTGATCATAAAATCGCTGCAGATGCAGGAGTAGATATTTCTTTTTCGATTGGATCTGACAACGTCGCTGCAGGCGCACAAGGCGCAGAATATTTAGTCAATAAGCTGGGCAAGAATGCTAAGGGGCCAGTTTTGGTCATCGAGGGACTTTCAGGGAACATCACTGGTCAAAAAAGAGCTCGTGGCTTTTCAGATCGCTTGGCTCAGTTAGCTCCAGGTCTCAAAGTAGTCGCATCACTTCCGGGTGATTGGGATCGAGGCAAGGCTGCCAACATCACAAATGACACTCTGACTGCCAATCCGGGTCTTGTAGCGATCTTTGCCGCAAATGATGGGATGGCACTCGGTGCAATCGAGACTGTATATGCTGCTGGCAAGCAGAGCCAGGTGACGGTTATTGGAGTTGATGGAAATTCTGATGCGGTCAAATCAATCAAATCAGGACGTTTGAATGCTTCTGTTGCCCAGTTACCTTACTTGGTCGGTAAGCAAGCTGTTGAAAAAGTTGCTGCGATGAGGAAGGGAACTAAAGTTGATCAAGACTGGATTTATGTTCCTACCATGGTTTTGACAAAGGATATCATAGACAAAGGTACAGAGCCGATGCTCAAGTACGTTAAGTAATCTATCCTATGAGCGGGCCGAAAGGCCCGTTTTCTCAGAATTTTCTTAGGAACTTGGTTTGCTCTCCCGATTGCACATCCGTCTAGAATCTCTCATCGTCCTAGTGGTGCTTTCTGCAGGAATGGCACTGCTTTCTCCAGTTTTTCTCTCCGTTAACAATCTATTCAATATCATCTTAGCCACAGCAACCTTTGGGGTGCTTGCAATCGGTGCTACGTTTGTGATCAGCTCTGCAGGGTTGGACCTTTCGCTAGGGTCCGTTTTGGGGCTTTCTTCGGTTGTGGGAGCGGCATTGGTGGTAACTCTGGAATGGCCCTGGTATTTCGCCATCCTTGGGTCGTTAATAGCTGGAACATTGGCTGGAGCCGTTAATGGGTTCATCGTGACCAGAGGAATGGTCCCTGCCTTTATTGTGACTCTTGGGATGTTGGGGATTGCACGGGGTCTCGCTTTAATTATTTCAGGAGGGAGAGGGATTTACGGTTTGCCAAATGAAATCCTTTTTCTTGGACAAGCAAGACCACTTGGAGTTCCTACACCAGTTTTTATCCTGGCATTGGTTGCAGTAATCTCTCACTACATTCTTGCACATACCCGATTTGGCCACCACACCCTCGCGCTAGGTGACAATGAAGCTGCCGCTAAGGCTACAGGAATTGACATCAATCGACAAAGGATGTTGCTTTACATGCTTTCTGGTTTGATGGCAGGGATCGCTGGATTGATTTTTACAGCTCGTGTCAATACTGGGGATCCTACAGCCGGCCTCAACTATGAGTTGCTGGCGATCACCGCAGCAATCATTGGAGGAACAAATCTATTTGGGGGAAGAGGTTCAATTTTGGGAACTATGATCGGTGCCTTGATCATGGGTGTTCTCCAAAACGGTCTGAATTTGCTCGCTGTCCAAGCCTACTACCAGCAAATGGCAATCGGCATGGTACTGATTGCTGCAGTATGGCTTGATCAAGTCCGTGATAGAAAGAGGTCCTGATGGCATTGTTAAGTTTGAAAGGACTGAAGAAATCTTTCGGATCCATTGAGGTTTTAAGAGGAATTGACCTAGAGATCAACCCATCGGAAGTTATTGGTCTGGTTGGTGATAATGGCGCAGGAAAGTCTACGTTGATGAAGTCCATCACAGGGGTTTATTCCCTTGATGAAGGAATGATTGGTTTTCAAAATCAGGATGTCACAACGCTTCCTCCCGGTGAAAGAAGGGCTCGTGGTATTGAGATGATTTATCAAGACCTGGCGCTTGCTCCTCAACAAGATATAGCGAACAACATATTTCTGGGCAGAGAACCTACTAAACGTCTCTGGGGTTTTCTTCCGGGTTTTGTAGATAAAGAAAAAATTGATGCGGAAGCCCTCAAGATGATTGATCGGCTGGGTGCTCGAATCCCCTCAATCCATGTCCCAGTTGGGCGATTGTCGGGAGGCCAGCAGCAAACCGTAGCAATTGCGAGGGCTCTGACATTTGATCCGAAGTTGGTCATTATGGATGAGCCCACAGCAGCTCTCGCTGTTCGTGAGGTGGAAGGAGTTCTGAAGCTCATTGAGCAAATGAGAGATGCTGGAATAGCTGTGATCTTAATCAGCCATCGTCTGAATGACATCTTTGCAGCGTGCCAGCGGATTGTAGTTCTGAGAAGAGGGAGTGTGATTGCGGATCTTCAAAGGGAAGCCACTGATATGAATGAGGTGGTATCCTATATTGTGGGTGCTCACGGATAACAGAAAAGGATCTAAATGGCGAAGTTGGGAATACATGCATTCTGCTTCACACCAGGATGGGAAGCGAAACAAGCTGACAAGGTGCTGCCATCGCTTAAGGAATTGGGAATCAGCGTTGTTGAGTTGCCACTTTTGCGGCCAGCTGAATTTGATTCGAAGGGAACTAGGCAAGCCTTCGAAAAGCACGGTATGGGTGTCACTTGTTCTCTAGGTCTCCCTCATCAACTGGACCCGACTAAAGACTTGAAAGCCTGTACAGATTTTTTAGACCATGCTCTCCAGGTTGCAGCTGAAGCGGGTTCAAAAATTCTCTCTGGAGTGACTTTCGGTTCGATTGGAAAAACTTCAGGTGCCTCCAGAACTGATGCTGAGTACGATGCCATGTGCATGATGCTCTCACATGCTGCCAGTACTGCAAAATCCTTGGATTTAAGATTGGGGTTGGAACCTTGTAACCGCTATGAAACCCACCTGTTAAATACTGGCAAGCAAACGATGCAAGCGCTTGCTAGAATTGGAGCCGAGAACACTTTTGTTCATCTGGACACATACCATATGAACATTGAAGAAGTGAGTATGTCTCAGGGTTGTCAAGACTGTGGAAGCAGACTGGAGTATATTCATCTTTCGGAGTCAAATCGTGGTGTGCCAGGACGAGGCTGCTTAAACTGGGAAGACACCTTTTTGGGTCTGAAAGCAGTAGATTTTCAGGGGACGATGACCTTGGAGAGCTTCATTTATGTTGATGATGACATCGCAGGAGGTCTAGCTCTTTGGCGTCCAGTTGCTGATCAACCTGAAGATATTTTGAAAGTGGGTATCCCCTTCCTTATCCAGAAAGCCAAGGAGGCTGGTCTCAATCTAGAGTAGTTTTTTTCATCATGCCTTTGGCCCAATTTCTTTGGGTCTGTTCCTTCTCTAGATCCCCTTGCAATCCCGAAATAATACTAATTCTCCTCAGCAACTTACCTCACATCATTTGCACAGCCTGTGCTTGTGGAGTATTGGAGCAGCAACGGTTAATTCTCCAAAACTGGCCAGGAAGGCAGCATGCAAGCGGTGGCTTTTCAAAATCAAAAGGGTGGTGTCGGCAAATCGACCTTGAGCCTTTTGGTTGCAGAGCAATTGGCACAAATTGGTAGGGAAGTCATTTTTTTGGACAATGACCCTCAGGGAAATTCCACCCAATGGTTCTTGAATCGGCTCACGGATGCAGATTACCCTCTGATCCTCGAAGAACTCCAAACGAAGAATCTTTACAATCTTCTTCAAGAGCGCATCTCACCACAAAATGCGCTGTTGGAATTGCCTGAAACCTCTCTAAAACTGTTAGCCGCAACACCGAATTACGAACAAGCCAAGACGGCTTTCCGCGATCAACCTGGCCATGAAAACTTGTTCAGGATGTTGCTGCGAGAGCTCAGGACGGAGTACCTGGTTTGTGATACGCCTGGAGAGTTGTCACTGCTAACAAATTGGAGTTTGTCCATTTGTGATGTGATCGTAATTCCGGTGCAAACTGAGATGTTTGCCGTAGAGACCCTACCCATCCAGCTAGAGCGAATACGAACATCTCGCAAATATCTGAACCCTGAACTTAAGAAGGTTTATCTGCTTCCAAACCTTTTTGATACCCGTCTGAAATCTTGCCACTACGCTCTTGAATATCTTGTTGATCATTATCGCAATATGTTGATTTTTCATGACGACCACCAGCCACTTTGGATCCCAAAACGCGCTGAGGTGATGGGATTTATTGATAGTCATGAGCCGGTTCGTAGTGCTGAATTGAAGAATCGTCTGCAGGTTTTGGTGCAGGCCCTATTTCCGGAGTTTACATGACTACTCGCTCACAATATCAGCGCAATGCTTCCAGGCGCAGCCAACATCAAATGAGCTCAGACAATGACGGTCAAGAAGTCCTTCAGTTTAATCCTCTAAGGAGATTGGAATTTGAAACGATTGAATTGGTCAGAAGTATTGAGGCTCGTGAACATCGGATGCAACAGGATAAGAGGCAGGTGCTCTTAAATATTTACAAAATTTATACAGAGCACTTCAGCGAATTGGAGGAGAAGCACCAAAGGGATTTAGCGCTTTATATTGAAGAGGTTATACAAGTCCAGGATCGGAAAACGGCCCTCAGCGATGCAAAGATCATCGAAATGATCCAAACTCATGGTTCAGCGGGCTTGCTGGAAATGGATGTCCGTGGGATGCTTTATTCTCTCCGTCGGATTGCCTATTTGAAAGATCCCGCAGATCCACTCAGAGCCCATCAAAAGCAGCAGGAACTCTTGGACCAACTGGACAGTATTTCTCGGGAAGAATTAGAACTCTCTCTAAGAATCTTCAGAGAACAAACAAAATTGAGAAACCACGGCTCCCAACAAAAAAGTTCTGAGAAATCTTGGCAACAAAAAATCGACCGAAAAAATGGTCGTATCGTTTTATCCCAGATCCCAGCAAAGCGTTTAGACAAACTGAATCGCCTTCTTCTTCAGATGGATGATGAGATTTTGGATGAAATGCTCGGCATGATAGAAAGAAATCATCCCAAGCGTGTTTTGAACTGAAACGAGAAAATCAGATGACCCTCCAACTTGACTCACTTATTGAATCCGCTGACTTGGCTAATCACTTAGGTAATCTAAATTTGAAAATTATTGACGGTAGTTGGCATCTTCCAAAAGCGAACAGAGACGGTCGGCAAGAGTTTGAAAAAGAGCACATTCCCGGGGCAGTGTTTCTTGATTTGGATGAATTTTCTGATCAGGATAGTGAATTGCCCCATACCCTTCCTTCCGAAGAATATTTTTCTAGCAAGGTAGGTGAACTGGGCATTGATAATGAGAGTTGGGTCGTGGTCTATGATTCTACCGGATTGTTTTCTGCAGCTCGAATTTGGTGGATGTTCAGAACCTTTGGTCATCACAAGGTTTCCCTGCTCAATGGGGGTCTCCCAAAGTGGAAATCAGAAGGGCGAGAATTGGCCAGGGGTTCGCAAAAAGTTGATCCTGTAAAATTCGATGCTGTTTTAGAACCAGGACTTGTCGTTGACTGGGAAGCTACAAAGCTGACGTCTCAGAATGAGGCGGCAGTAATTCTTGATGCCCGTCCAGCAGAGAGATTTGCTGGTGAAGTTCAAGAACCCAGACCAGGGCTAAGAAGTGGACATATTCCTCATTCGAAAAATCTGCCATTTATGGATTTGCTGGAGGGTCCTTACCGAATGATGATTTCAGAGGATAATTTAAAAGAGCTTTTTCAAAGATCTGAAATTCTTCAAAACAAGGAAATTGTCTGTTCCTGTGGTTCAGGAGTCACCGCTTGTATCTTGGCTTTGGGATTACATCTAACAGGTCATGATAATGTCAAAATTTACGATGGTTCCTGGACCGAATGGGGTGCAAGAGAAGATCTCCCGATTGAAACAGGAAACTGAGATTCAAATAATCAGAGAAATTCTTGGTAAGCGGTAAATGCGTTTTTCCTCACGAGCTACAATTGCTTCAGCCACCCATTCTATCTGCTGACCTACCTCCGTCTTCTCCAGAACTTCTACGAGTACGGTTAGCTCATTCGTTCCCGGCCGCACTTCTCCTCTGAATTCCCACTTCCATTCTGAATCTAAAGGCCATTCTACTTTTTCAGAAATGGATCGATGAGGTGTCCCTTCGGCCAATGCTCTCAAGGCTTGCAGTGCAGCTTCAATCCCTAAGGATCCTGGCATGACTGGATCGTCGTGAAAGTGGCAGGGATAATACCAATCTTGGTTGTCAACAAATCTGCGCCCAACCACTCTTCCTAGTCCTCTTTCACCCCCCTCAGGATCAAGTTGGACTTGATGAAGTAAATACAGATGGCCTAGTTGAGGGCAATCCAACCAGGGTAGTTCGGGTGAAGCTTGCCAATCTGGGTCTGGATATCTTTGACGCTGTCGTTCGAGCGCCCACTCTGGAAAATAGCCAAACAGGGCAACTCCCTCCAGAAAGGGATGATCTGGGGAGAGATCAGTACTCATTTGGTATGTGAAATGTTCGATGACCTGCCCATCAAAGCGGGTCATTCGGTCAAGTTGAACATTTGTCAGAATCTTTCGGTCTCTCAGTTCTGGGCGTTCCAATAGCTTTGCGTGCCCCTCAACTAATCTGAAGTGAAGATCATCATCTGGAAATTCAAAAATGCTTCCCATCCAAGCTCCCAAGAAACCACAGGGCTGGAGAGCGATTTCCAAGAGGACGCTTGCTGGTAAGGGCGCGATGCTGGTCCTATCTGAGAAATACCAGTCCATTTCGTTCACATCGTATTCGGCAATCAAACTTGCTGGCTTAGAAAAATTCCTTGGTTCTCCTGATACTTCCAAAACTCTGGTAAGTAGCTTGAGGTCTAAGCAGGGATTTCGCTGAACAAAGGGTCTCGCATCAAAGGGGGCGTAATGCTCTCCAAAACACTTGGCGACTGAGCCATCAGCAAAATTCTGAATGGCTACCTCATCGAAAGCAGGTTTGGCCTTAGTGTCTGAAACTGTGCCGATTGAAAAATTAATCTCGTCTGATTTCTTCTCAACTAAACGCACCCCAACATCTCTAAAGTCCACAACAATGCGATCTTCAACAAGTACATCAATGTTGGCGATCATGTAGGGTTCTGGATGCAAGCCAATTTCTTTGACTTCAAGTCGATAGGTCATCAAAGAATCTGAGGGAATAACTTGGCCCCGACATCGAACAATTTGGGGAAGGTTGAGGATCGGTTCAAAGCTGGCGTCTTCAGTAAGAGTCTGCAGTCCTAGGTAAAGCATGTAGAATTGCAGCAATTGAACGCAGCCTTCTGCGATCAGCGAGCCAGCCATCACAGGATCCTTGTAAAAGTGGCAAGTGAAGTACCAGTCGTCCGGACGAAGTTGCTTCTCTGATTCCACAATTCCCAATCCCCAAGCGCCACCTTTGGAATCCATCTTCAGAATGCGATCATTCATCAGTAGTTGTTCAGGTGCCATCCTCAGAGAAGAATTTTTTTGGTTCTGATCATACTCTTCACCAAAGCATCTTGATGGATTACCTTGAACCAAGTGCAATAAGTCCACTCGCTCAAAAGCTGTCTGATTACATTTAAGTAGTGGAGAGAAATTAGTCGACTGAATCTGTTGGCGGGCCTCGATTTCTTTCTCGGTATGAATCACTCCCTTGCCCTGATCAAGCTCCTCTTTAGTAAAGAATCCTGCACAACCTCCATCCATTTTGAGTACCATCTGATCATCAACGAAGCACTCGTAATGGAAGAAAAACAGGAGGCTTTCGCCATGTCTGGCGAAGGAGTCGATGTGAATTTCATACCTTAGTGTTTGACCACCCCTAGGGAGGGCCGCCATGAATGTTATGGTGCAATCGAGCAGGCGATAGACCCGGTTTCCCCTATTTTGGAAATCAATGCCTAGATAGCTGATCAACATTAGGTCACACTGACCAGACTCAATCGCTACAGCCCAAGGAATGCGCTCATCGGTAGCAAACCAAGCCTGTTTGGGGATGTCATATTCAGTTGTGATGCGGCAGGGTTTGAATTGGTGGGGCTCTGCTTCCAGTTCTGTGACTCTTGTAACAAGCAGATAGGGATCTAAAGGCAACCGAACACAGCGTTCATAGCTGTCAATGATAGCGTAGTCCTGGCCAAAAACTTCAGCAATTCGTCCTCCAGCAAACTCAAGTAAGTCTTGATGATCAAAAACTACTTTTTTCCCGGTGTGGTCAGTTTTAAAAGTATTCCCTGTGATTGTCCCCAAGGTTTTAGGTGCAGAACTTCGCTTAGCTTCCTTGCCAATGCTTAGAAATTCTGGTGAAGGAATGTCTTCTTGAATTGGCGAGATTTGGGTTAATTCAACTGGACGGTTTGATTGTAGAAGATTTTGAACCATTGCTCTAAAAGCAGTTTCTCTCAAGCTGAGGAAAGTTCGGTGTGCCTGATGGTGGCTTTGTGGGGTGTATAAATGAAAGCCGGAGGGTAAAGTCGGCTTTGATGAAATTTCTGGGGTGGCTGGTTTGTGTCCGACCCGACGCAACCAATTTTTCAATGCAGGTTCTTGCTGAAGCAAGTGCTTGAACTTGTCAGGAATTCTCTCAGAACCCAGAATAACCTTTCGTATAAGTTGTTGATCTGAAATGGATTTTATCCCTGATAAGGGATTTCTTTGGAGATTGTTTGCTTGACTCAGAAGACCGCCAATCAATCTCAGCATTCCATTTGCTGCCCCACAATGTCCAAATAATTCCTGAACTCGCTCACTTTCTAATTCAAGTACATCGAGGGCCTGATAGATTTTATTAGAATTTCTGGAATCTAGGTTTTGAAGAACTATGGCTCCTCCGCCTTCCCCCAAAATGCTATCTTCTTTTGCAGAAAGCATCCTTTCCAAATTTGCCTGAAGGTCCACAGCTACCAAAACAAGACCATCGAGATCCTCTTCGACAAAAAGCCATTTAGCGATTTGAAGGCATTTCTCAATAGAATCTGCACCCATGGAAACAGTAAAAGCAGGCCCATGAAAATCATGAAGTGCCGCTATTCTGGAAGCCATCAAGTTGCCTATGGTACTTGTAAAGCTGTTTACGGTTTCGGGTTGAGGCCACGTCTGACGTATGATTTCAATTAATTGGGCTAATTGATTTTGTGAGTTTTCATCATGAATTAATTCACCAAAGGCCTGACGTAATTGAGCTTCCAACTGAAGTCTTCCTCGGAACTGGTGAATTTCAGCGTCAGTGTCCATGGCGATCAAAACCGCCACTTTACTGCCGTATTCCAATCCTGCGTCCTGAATCGCTTTTTCAGCCAATTGAATCGCCAAAAGCTGCTGAGGAATGAGTTGTTCTTTTTCATGGGGAGGCAGTTTCAGTTCTCTTAAATCAATATCAAATGATTCCAAGAATGCAGCTTTATGGACGGAAGAAGTCTCCATTCCTCGCCACCTTCTGGGAGGCAAGGGTCTAAACTGGGTTTCACGCTGCTTTAATGCCTCAGCCATTTTAATACGATTCGAACAACCCCCAAAACACGCTTCAAATCCAGTTATATACAAAGGTAGTTTTTGACCTTGAATCGATTCTTCAGAAGGTTCCTGAATCTGATCCTGTAGAATCAGGTGAGCATTTGTTCCCCCAAAACCAAAGGAATTGATTGCTCCAATGCGAGGAATTTCTGATTTGAGCCAGGGAGAGGGTGATCTTACGATTTTTCCTTCAGGTAGTTGTGGGTTTTCAATGCGGATCGAGGCAGGAATTGATTGGGTCTCAAAAGCACCCAGGATTTTACCAACGCTGCTCATTCCAGCTGCAGTGAGCATGTGCCCAACATTGGATTTAACGGAGCCCAACAGAGGAAAATTTTCACCGAAGAAATCTGAGATTGACTCTGCTTCAATGCGATCCCCCAAAGGGGTGCCTGTGGCATGGCATTCAAGATAGTTGACTTCACCTGGATTTAGCACGGCCTCCTCATAGGCTCGCTCATAGGCTCTTTTTTGGCCAACGGGGTTAGGGCTTAGCACAAATTTACCTTTACCATCATTGGACCATCCGCTCCCTCGAATCACACCTAAGATGGGTGGCGTCTGATTCTTTGCATCTTCAAATCTGCGAAGTAAGACCATCCCCACCCCTTCACTCGCATAAAGACCCTGGGAGTTTTTATCGAGTGGAGCGCTTGTCTCATTGTTCTGTGGATATGCTTGTAGCAGTGAGAACCCTGAGTGTATGAAAAAAGGATCAGCGGCGCTTACAGCTCCAGCAAGAACCCAGTCTACTTCCCCACTCCGCAGAGCCATGCATCCTAGCCGAATGGCATATAATGAAGAAGCACAAGCTGCATCAATTGAAAACGTGCATTCCCCAAGGCCAAGTTCTCTTTTCAGAAACTGAGCAGGACCACTGGCTGTTGAAAGATGTTGAATCGCTTCTCTTGAGCTTGATTTGGAAATTTCAGGCAATTCAAAATTTTCAGTTCCACAAGCTTCGCGCAGTTCTCTTTCCCAAAACTCACGATAGAAATCCATCACAGTTTGATTGGATGATCTCGAGGGAAACGAGAGATTTCCGAGGATGAGGCCTCCGCGAGGGTGTTTGGCTTTTTCTACTTCGATACCTCCTTGAAAAAGAGCCTGTCTAGCAACTTGCAAGGGCCAACGATAAGACGGATCAAGATTTCTCCAATCCTCCTCTGTCCAGTCTACTGGTTTGACGACCTTTCGTTCATCAATATACCCCCCTTGTCGACAATAGAGTCTGTGGGGTGTCCCTCTCGTGGATGAGAAAAACTGCTGAGTTGGTAGAGAGAAATCTTCGTCAGTTGCTGTCCTCCACGATGGTCGTTCTTCATTGAGAAAATTAGCAAAAGACTCCAGTGAATTTCCATCAGGAAATAGGCACGCAAATCCAGTAATAGCAATTGGAGAGGTCATGAGATGATTTGAATTTAAGCCCGAGGAATGGTTGGCAAATTTATTTGTTTTTTGGGATTCGCCAATGAGCGATTAGCCCGGCAATTAAGGTAAAGGTGAGTAAATAATGGACAGTTACAGGGAGTTTAAGTTCATTGCCCCAAAGAAGTAGAACCAGGCCGCTAATTACTAGACCGATTCCAGAGATCAGTTGTAAGGATCCAGATAGCAATGTCCACGAAAACTTTGTAAGTCTGCTTCGATGTGTATTGAGATGATCAATGGCATACATCGGGAAAATCACAATGAAGAAGAAACCAACCCAGATATGCAATAGTGAGATAAAGAGATCTTCTTCATCAATAGGAAGGCTATCCTGCCAAGTCAAAATCAGACCCGTCACGATTAAGAAGCAGGCACTTGCAATAACAAGTCGTCTCATCCCTTCGATTTGTTCTGAAACAAAGGTTTCAATTTTTCACTGAAGGTTACCGCAACTCCTTCAAGACGAAGCACACAATTGTTCGATTCATCCAAGAAGACCAAATTGGCAAGCAGTTGAGAGGTTCCTGACAGTTTTTCGTCCTCAATCTTGATCTTGTATTTAGAACTTCGGAGAGGAGCGAGAAATGAACCGCTTTCAATCGACAACGGTAGGCTTGGTAAGTTCGTCATTTCACGACCTTTGACTAGCATCGCTTGAAGTCCTGCATCCATCAAAAGTGGAGCAAATTGATTCCCAACCCAATTCTTGATTTTCTCAATAGGAACTGGAGGCAGATTCACCTCAAAAGAACTAATCTCGTTCTTTGACAAAGTTGAGAGGACTTTGAAGTAGTTTTCATGAAAAAGAGTGCCATTTTCATACGCATCAAATTTTGATGGCTCACAAGGAAGGGCAACAATTTGACGGGTTGGTTTAGGCGCAGAAGCAGCTAAGAAAACCTCTACTTGATAGTGTTGTTTAGTGAGTGATTTCTTCTTCTGTAAGCTTTGTAAAGCAACACTGATTTGAATCGTTCCATCAGATTCGCTTGTAAAACTGCCCTTGATGGTAAAAGAATGTGAGATCTGTTCATCAAATCGGAGTCCCTGAAGAACTTTAAAGTTTTGAAATTTTTGGACTTTGTAGCCTTGATAGTGATCCTCTGACGCTCTGAGAAGCAAAGCCAGTGCGTAGGTCGCTGGCAGAACAGGAACGCCTCCTATTGAGTGATTTGTGAAAAGAGTGTTGTCTTCGAGTTTGAGGAAAATCGACTCTTCCCAATTTTCTGCGGAAATGGGTAAATCTTTTCCCCGAATATCGTTACCAACGACAAAAATTGGTGAAGGAAATTGATCATTGCTTAATGCTGTTTCTGCAAAGAGCTTAGCTCCTTCTCCCCTCGGGATTACTTGAACCCCTCTCTGCTGAAAAAGTTTTTTCAAATTCTCATCCACCATTCCCCCATCCCAAGGACCCCAATTGTAACTGACCACCTTGATGGTCGGATGCTTTCTGATTAGATCCCAAGCTATTTGATTGATCGCTTCATTGGCAATTGCGTAATCCGACTGTCCTGGATTTCCGAAAAATCCTGCTCCTGAAGAAAACAACAAGACATGGCTAAGTTTTGAAGGATCTAGCACTTTCCAAAGATTACGGAATCCGTTGATCTTTGTGCCGTAAACTAGCTCAAAATCCTGAATCGACTTTTGCTCGAGTTTCCGGTCCGCAAGAACCCCAGCTCCATGAATCAGACCAGTGATCTCTCCATGTTGTTGGATGATTGGCTTAATCGTATCTCCCAATGCACTATGATTGGAGATGTCTGCTTGAACATAAACAGGAGTTGCCCCCAATTCCTTGAGTTTTTGGATGGTAAAGTTGATCTCTCGGCTTGCTTGAACCTGCTTGATCAAATGATTAACTAACTTGGGGGTTGCCTTCTCTCCTTTAGTTTTGAATTCATTCAGGACAGCTTCTTTTAAATCTTTGTCAGGGACTTCGGAAGCCCAGGCTGGCTCCTCTTCAAGTACAGTCCTTCCCAGTAAAATGAAAGTGTCTGGACTTAGTTTGGCAAGCGCGAGTAGGCAATCTGAGGTAACTCCTTTGGCACCGCCACTAACAAGCCAAACTCTGGATGAAAGAGGTAGTTCCTGTTGAGATAGTTGCGGGATATGAAGAACTCTTTCGTATTCCCATCTCTGGAGATTTTGATCCCAACCCACCTGATTACGGCTCAGATTTGGGTCATTCCATTCCAGCCATAACAATTCAGCAAACTTTGTTGATTCAAAATCTTTATGTAAATCAATAAAGCGCCCATGAGTAGCGACCCATTCAGCCTGAACGGTTTTTGCCAAAGCAGAAAGGCTTTGAGCAACTTGAAACGATCCATTCTCAAAGGAACCAAGATTTCCAGATCCTTGAGTTACATATAATATAGGGCCTTCTGTGGCTAGCCTACTCTTTATGGCACCAGAAAAAATCAAAGCATGTTGAAGCCAGATATCACCATCATAATCCAGTTCTTCTTTAGATCCAATCATCCTGGGATGTAACCAGATAACACCTTTGAAAAGCTGGTTACCTTCAAGAATGCTGTTGAGTTCTTCTTTTAGACTCATTGCATCTTCATGTTGATTCCAATCAATTTGCTTCATAGAAAGAGAATCAATCTTAAAGCCCTTTGATTCCCATAGTTTTTTGATTGCACTTAGATGGTCAGCATCATTTTCTACCACTAAGACAGAACCGACTTGTCTGGAGATTTGATGTGGAGGAGGTATCGGAGTGAGGACAGCCCAACCAAGTTCGAGTTGGGTGTCTTCAGAATTCAGAAGTTTTTTTTTGGAGGATCCGCGGAAAAGGTCTCAAGAATTTCACCAAGTGTTCTACGATCAGATAATTCATCGGCTTGGACTTGCAGATCTGGAAGGTTTTCTTGCAGAGCACCGAGGATTTCGACTCTTTTGATGGAATCAATGCCGAGGTCAGCCTCGAGATCCATGTTCAATTCCAGCATATCATTTGGATAACCAGTCTTCTCTGCGACAATATTCAGGAGAATATCTTGAATGTTGGAGGTTGAATTTTCTGAATCAGATGAGCTTTCGTTATTTGAGAGGGAAGGATTCGGCTTGGTTTCTTCGGGTTGAAGAATAGTTAAAATCTGTCCCAAAGTTCTTTGCTCGGCTAGTTCATCAGCTTGGACTTGCAGATCTAGAAGTTTTTCTTGGAGTGCGCCAAGGATTTCAACTCTTTTGATGGAGTCAATGCCAAGGTCAGCTTCTAAGTCCATATCTAGTTCCAACATTTCTGTCGGATAGCCAGTTTTTTCTGCAACGATTTCAAGGAGTACAAGATGAACTGAGCTTGTGGCACTGGTTGTTTGGGAGGCAGATCTGGTGGATGTTTCAGAGTGTGAGACCCTGACTTCAGGTGCAGTCTGAGGTGCCGATATTGTGGTGTTTGATACGGGTAGAGATGGTCTTATGTTTAGTGCTGGTGCGGGAATGAACTCTGTTGGGGTGGCAAATTTCGGTATCACCTCTGACTTAACTGGAGTTTCTGGTGAAACACTACTTAATGAAGCCATTCTCGGCATTTGGCTAACATTACCTTCAGCAGTAAGGCCCCATTGCAAGGCGATTTGTGTTTGTTCGCTCTGTCCCTTTAGATATTGTTCGTGAATCTTAAGCGTTTCCTGTTGGTGGTGATGGAACCATTGTAGATTTTGTTGAACGCCTGTGGGCAAATCAGTCAACTTACCTTCAGAATCATGGCTAAACTGTTGAAGTACTTGCCAAAAAGCTCGAGCGTATTCCATCTGTTGGGCTAGATACTGTTGGTGCGTTCTGAGTACCTCTTGTTGATGCCGGTAGAAGTCCTGGATGGGATGGTAGTTAGACGTGTCTTGATCTTTATTATTCACTGGATTGTTCGTCAATGTTTGTGGGGTTGGAGGGGGACTCGTTTTTTCGCTGGTCTTTAAGTTGGGCTTTGCCCCTTCTAACGAATCATTGGGTTCGTGTGCAGAGGTTCTTTTCAAACTTTGGATTTCGCAATCATTCCCAATGAACTTTGCAAATTCTGACTGGGTTGCCTCACTAACATAGTTGCCCCCATGTAATCGGACATTCGCTTTGGAGGGACTGGTCACAAAGGACTGATATTCCCGTTGATGAGGATCTAAATTTGAGAGTGATAAGCCCAAAACCTGGAGTTGAACATAGGCTTCCCGAAACTGGCGTGAACTCTCTTCTTTTGGATTTGGATTTAATGCAATTGCATAAATCTCTTTGCCTTGGAGGATGTTCTCTGTGAGTTTTGTTAGCACATTCTTGGGTCCGAATTCGATAAATACACGAGCTCCTGCTTCGTATAAGTTTTCAATTTGTTGTTTGAATCGAACGGACTCCAAAATGTGCGCTTGCAGCATTTCTTTGATTTTAACCGGTTCTGTAGGATAGGCCTTTGCCGTTTGATTTGAGAATACTGGAACCCTGGCTCTATTGAATTTGCAGCTTTGGATGGCTTCTGAAAAAGGTTTTTGGGCATGATCCACTAGAGGAGTGTGAAACGCTGCAGAAACGGGGAGTGAGACAACCGAAAACCGCTTTGATTTAAAGAATGCAAAAGCTTTTTCGATCTGATTTTTGGGTCCAGCGACCACAACTTGCTTGTTCGAATTGAAATTGGCGACTTTCAAATCTGGAAAGTCTTCCAAGAGTTCCTCAACTGTATCTATCTTGCCCATCACCGCCATCATGGTTCCAGCGTCAAAATCTGGATCATCTGGCGCAGCCATAGCTTTACCTCGTGCTACAGCCAATCTGTGATAGTCATTGTCGTTGATTACTCCGGCTGCCCAGAGAGCACTTAATTCACCGAAGCTGTGCCCAGAGGTGAAATCCACTTGTAACCCTCTTGCTTGCAGCAACCGGAACATTCCTCCACTCAGAGCACCAATCGCAGGTTGAGCATTCTCAGTTTTTTGGAGATGTAGGTTCTGAGTCTCTTCTTCATTTTCCTCAAAACTTGAGATGGCAAAGACGAGTTTCGAAAGTGGATCTCTCTCATTTTCTACAAAGATCTGATCCATTTCTTGAAGGTCAGATTGGATTTCGGGGAATTCAAGGAAAAGCTCTCGACCCATTTGCAGATATTGGGACCCTTGCCCACAAAACAAAGCTGTAACTTTTCCCTCACAATCCAACCCTGACTGCCGATAGAAAAGACCAGACTTTTGGCTCCATTCAAGGTTTTCAGGTTCTTTTTCCCAAGTAATTAGGGCTTCTTGTAAGGCTTGGATCGATTCTTTAGGGGAGTCTGATACAAATCCTAATCGGGCATGATCCTTAGCTGGTGGCGTTGCCTGGTTACCCTTTTCTAAGAGATCCTTTTGGCCTATCTGTGGTGTTGAAGAGAGTTGATTTAATAGGGTATTACACAGTTCTTGGAGTTCTGCCGGATTCTCTGCGGAAAGCAGAACAGGCTGTGGAGCTCGATTCAACCTGTAAGCGGTCAATTCAGTTTTATGCTCTTCCAAAATAAAATGAAAATTACTTCCACCAAAACCGAAAGCGCTGACACCTGCCCTCCTTGGCTCTGGCCCCCTGATCCAAGGTCTTGATTGCTTGCAGAAATAGAAGGGAGTTTCGCTTAATCTCAGATCTGGATGGGGAGTTTCCAGTTGATTGAGGGGGGGAAGAATTTTGTGATGAAGTGAAAGCGCAATTTTTATAAACCCTGCTACACCAGCTGCAGCCTTTGTATGACCAATTTGGGCCTTGACCGTACCCAAGGCAATCTGGTTTCTCTGCTCTGAAGCGTAAGCAGTCCTGAGTCCAGAAAACTCTGTAATATCACCTGCCTTAGTCCCTGTTCCGTGTGCTTCTATCAGTCCAATTTCTGAATTATTTTCTATATTGGCATCAGACTGAGCCCTTTGGATAGCTAAAACCTGACCCTCTTCCCTGGGAGCATAGATGCTTTTAAACCTTCCATCACTTGAGGAACCAACACCAATAATTTTAGCATAGATACGATCACCATCGCGTACTGCGTCTTCCAAGCGCTTCAAAACAACCAAGCCTAACCCTTCACCGATCATTATGCCTTCCGAATTTTTATCAAAAGGCTGGACCTGATCACGTTTAGTGAAGGCGGGTGTTTTACTGAAACACATATACATAAAGGGGGAGTTATCTGTGTCAACTCCACCAGTCAGCATTACATCACATCGTCCTTCCCTGAGTTCGGAAATGGCCATCTTCATTGCAGCCAAGGAACTTCCACAAGCGGCGTCTACAACACAATTAGTGCCTCCAAGATTAAGCCGATTGGCTACTCTTCCAGCAATCACATTCCCAAGGAGTCCTGGAAATGAATTCTCCTCCCACCTGACGTAGGCAGACTTAAATCGTTTAACTAGTTCTTCAGAGGTTTCTTGTTCAAGACCCGCACTAGAAAGAACTGATCTCCAGATAGGTTCTTGTAGCCGAGAAGTCAAAGAACCCATCAACTTCTGTCCGCCACAAACTCCAAGAATGATTCCAGTTTGAGATAATATTCGTGATTCTTCTTCCCCAATCCCAGCATCTATCAGAGCTGTTTTTGCTAAGATCAGGGTTAATAGCTGTGATGAGTCAGTGACTTCAAGAATGTTTGGAGGAAGACCAAAATCCAACGGATTGAAATCAAGTTCTGGAACAAATCCGCCCTTCTTACAGTAGATTTTGTCTGGTTTGCTTGGATCAGGATCGTAGTAATCTTCAAGATTCCATCGATTCGAAGGAACCTCCTCAAGGAAATCATTACCTGAGAGAATGTTGTTCCAATAACTCTGGAGATCTTTTGCACCAGGGAATAGCGCGGAAAGTCCAACAACTGCAATCGGGGAGTCAGCCAAGCGATGGGATTTACTAGAACTCTTGAGGGACATTAAAAAAACTCAATTCTGGCGTTCATTTTCCTCCTGGAAATGCCTGGGATATGACGAGAAGAATGCCAGGGTTTGCAAATAAGATTCCCTAAGCTTCTCTAAATATGATTCTGAAACAGGCAGACTTATCAATTCGAATCTAAAAAATTAATCATAAGCCAATTCAGAATAAAAGACTTGGTAACGGATTAACGCTTTAATTAATAATTCTAAATCAAAAATCAGGTTTGATTGTGTGGTACTTTGAGAAGTATGTTGCACGTTTACTTAAAAGCTTATATGTAAAATATATGTAAATTTCTGGTGAAATTAACCACAAACAATCCTGAAGGGTATAAAAGACATGCCAACCGCAAGAATTCTCTATCTCGAAGACGATATTGGCGTCGCATCTCCAACGAAAGCTGTACTTGAGCAGAAAGGTTACACCGTCATCCACGTTGAAGAGGGAATGGATGCCTTGACAAGGCTGCTAACGGAACATTTTGATGGAGCAATTTGTGATCTAACCCTGCCAGACGTTGATGGTTTGAAAGTAATTGAGAGTATCCGATCCAAGAATGCTCGGCTACCAATAATTATTTTGAGTGCAAGGAGTGACACTGAAGAAAAATTAGAAGGACTACGTTCAGGGGGTAATGACTACCTGACAAAACCTTTTGCAATCGAAGAACTGCTGACTAGATTAAAAAATATTCTGATGCATCGTCCTCTGCCAACTCAAGAGGAAGTGCAAGCTTATGGTCTACTGCAAGTATCAGATCTGATCATTGATCCAGTTCGTCAGCAGGTTCGCAGGGCAGGAAATTATGTAGAACTGCGCAGCAAGGAGTATGAGTTGTTGCATTACATGGTTTTGAATCCCAATCGCATCCTAACGAAAGAGGAACTCCTTAGAGAAATTTGGAATTATCCATATGATCCATCGACCCGAATAGTTGATAACTTGGTTGCCAGATTAAGAAAAAAAATGGATCAGGGTTATGATATTCGCCTCATCTATACACGTTGGGGTAAGGGATATTATTTCAAAAACCCAGATGCTGACATTTCTAAGATGAGTGTTCCAGAACCACTACAAGTGGCTGAAGTTCCAGAACCGATTGTGAAACCAGAACCGAAACCCGAGCCAACTCCTCAATACGGCCCGCTGACGATTCCCCCACCAAGCGCCTACCTTAAAGACTGACGATCCTTTTGAGTTGGGGCGGAGCAAACATTTGCTTAGCCCCAAAATTTATCATCCAGAGAAATTATTCGGATCATTTCGTTCGTTTTTTATAAAACAAATTATTATGTTTTATAAATCAATAAATTTACTTAAATTAAATAAGTGATATCTTCAGGAAAATGCTTGTTTCAATTCTATCTATTTCCTATGACCCGTCAGCATTTCCAGCACCCGAACGCAAGCAACAGAATCATTGTCCGTGCAAAGATTTTGAACAAAGGCACTCCAATGATAGCCTTAACGCGTAACATCTCTGATCTTGGGGGGATTCTTAGCGCAATTGATGTCGTTAGACCTGCAAATGATGGAATCATTAGAGACTTCAGTATTGACACCGAGGGGGTAGAACACATTCAGGCAATTCTTCAGATGATGCAATCTCAACCAGGAGAAGAATACATTAGTCACTCTGATCAGACATTCTTAATTCACCTTGGGGGTAAGATCGAAATTCAGAATCGTGCACCGATGAGGATATAAGTTGGTGATGACTGGAATAGGTGCAGCGGGTACAGCATGCGCAAAAATGATTGCGCAATTGGGTGTTAAGAACATTGTGGGTTGTGATATTGATGGAGCAGTCGTCCCTGGGGAGCAATTTGAGCATTCTGGAAAGCAATGGTTTGCAGATAACACCAATCCAAACTCCGAAAGTGGAAGTGTACATGATGTGATCAAAGGAGCAGACGTTTTCCTTGGAGTCTCAGCTCCAAACGTCATAAACTCATCTGACGTTCAGGCAATGGGGAAAGATCCAATAGTCTTTGCCATGGCTAATCCAGATCCAGAGATAATGCCTCAAGAAGCAGAACCTTTCGCAAAAATTGTGGCGACAGGAAGAAGTGATTATCCAAATCAAATAAATAATGTACTTTGCTTCCCAGGCTTATTTAAAGGTGCTTTCAGCTGTTTAGCCAGAACAATCAAAGAAGAAATGAAACTAGCAGCTGCAAAGGCTATCGCAGCAAGTGTTCCAGAAGAATTTCTTCAAGTTGACTACATCATACCTACCATTTTCGATTCTTCAGTTACTCAGAATGTGTCGAGGTTAGTCAGAGACGCTGCCATTGCAAGTGGAGTGGCTCGGAGAGAACTTGTTATAGAAATGAATCAATACGCTCCAGACGAAAAAAAACAGTCAACTCTTTTTAAATAATTATTATGTTTTACTATTCTAAATATTTATCGATATTAGTACTGTTACTAGTAAGTAT
>OZSS01000025.1_pt1 | contig 65272 bp, 64 predicted proteins | sample 1779911 | NCBI WGS metagenome assembly OZSS01 (sample SAMEA2603589, study PRJEB24840) | metagenome | biome: Water; feature: Photic zone; material: Seawater sample | place: Mediterranean Sea | collected 2013-11-12 | depth 10 m
CTTTATCATTCACTCCAAAATCAAGTAATGTTCCAATAATAATTCTCACCATATTTAATAAAAAAGCATTTGCTGAGATTTCAATTGATATTAATTTTTTCTTTTTTGTGAAATTTATCTCGAATATTTCCCTAATTGGTGTTTTTGATTGACAACCAGAAGACCTAAAACTCGAAAAATCTTTTTCACCTATTAAAAATTTTGAAGCCTCCTTCATATTCTCAAGGTTTATTTTATCTTTAACCAAAGTAGTTTTATTTTTATAAAATATGGATGTACTGTCATCATTAAGAATGAAGTATTTGTAAGTTCTTTTAACGGCTGAAAATCTTGCATGAAATTCATTTGATACCCGCTTGACCCAAATTAACTTAATATCGTCAGGCAATATGGAATTTGCTCCTTCTTTCCAAGCTTTCAAAGTTCTTTTTTGCTGAGAATCAAAATGGATAACTTGCGAAAGTGCATTGACTCCTGAATCAGTTCTCCCAGCACAAATTGAGTTTATTTTTATATCAGCTATCTTTGTTAAAGCTTCCTCAACTTTAGCTTGGACTGTTTCATTTGTTGATTTTTGAATCTGCCACCCTTTATAGTTTTTACCAAAATACTCTACTCCCGCGGCGTATCTATCAACTTCCATTAAAATTCTCTAATAACTGTTTTGCTTTACTCACAATATAATCGTCATCAGAATTTTGGATAATCTCTTCTGCTAATTCTTTAGCTTTATCAAAGTCTTTCATTTCAAAATACATTGTCGCAAGATTTAACCTAGCTTCGTTTGGATTTCCTATTTCTTCTAAACTTTCGTCTTCTTCACTTGATAAAGATGTTTTTGATAGATTGTCATTTTTAGGTGCATTCCTAAAATATGAAATTCCTAAAATAGCTAAGATAATGACTAAAACGATAATTACGATAAGTTGATAATCCAAAGAGTTGCCAGATTGAATATTAGATAGATCTTCTTGAATTTCAGAGCCTGAATCTGAAATTAAATCTATATAATTTTGTTCAGCTGGGGCTTCTAACAATTCATTTTGTAAAACAGTTTCTTCAGAATCAATAAACGTCTCATTCTTCTCATCTTTCATTTCATTAGCTTCTGGAAATAACGAATCGTCTTCAATTGAATCGCTAACTTCAGTTATTTCGCTAGCTAAAGAAAAGTTTGGTTCGGTGAGTATTAGTACATTTTGTAAAACTAAATAATCAGTGTAATTACTATTAATTTTATAATTTTGTTCGGCTATACTCCTTACAGACTCTGTCTTATCTGTCATTGCTAAGGAATTTGAGTCTGGAGATATCAAAAACTGACCTTTCTTTAAAAAGTTAACATTTGCTTCCCTAAAAGCCTCAGGATTTAAACTCTGAAGCGAAATCATGATTTGATAAACGGAATAATCTGGAATTTCTTTCTTTAATTCAATTGCGATAGACCATAAATTATCATAATCGTTAGTTGACCACCCCGCCTGCGCAAAGACTAAATTCGGACACAATAGAAAAAAAATTAGTAATCTGAACATTTCTTATTTATCTAAGAGCTTTTTTAATATTTGAATACTGTTTAAGGCAGCGCCTTTTCTAAGATTATCAGCAACAATCCACATATTCACTCTATTTTTCTCCCACAAATCTGCTCTAACTCTCCCAACAGACACAGGATTTTTCCCAGCAGCATGCTCAATTGGATTGGGAGATAAAAAATCTTTAGAATCATGCCTAATCAAGCCATCTTGAGAACTAAGCTTATCTTCAAGAGCAATTTGATCGATGTCCTCATAAGTTTCAATGTGAGCAGCTATCGAGTGACCATAAACTACCGGAACTCTAACGGTAGTAGCGGTAATGTTAATGGAGTCATCTAGAATTTTTTTTGTTTCATTTGAGATTTTCATTTCTTCGTCAGTATAAAAATTATCTTCTAAATTACCAGCGGATATGACATTAAAAGCAATTTGAGAATCATAAACGCTTGGTGATATGTTTTCACCGTGAAGCAACTTTTCAGTCTGACTAAGCAATTCATCTATAGCAACTTGTCCAGATCCACTCACTGCTTGAAAAGTTACTGCATCAACTCTTTTGATTTTAAATAGATCATGAACTGGCTTTAAAGCTACAAGCAACTGTGCTGTAGAACAATTTGGATTAGAAATTATCATTGGAACAGAAACTTCATCTAAAACTGAACCGTTGACTTCAGGAATAACTAATGGAACATTCTTATCTTTTCTAAATCTTGAAGAGTTATCAATAACGCTGCACCCTTGTTCGACAGCTTTTGGAGCAAAATTTTCTGCAATACTCGCGCCTGCAGAAAAAAAAGCTAAATCAACTTCAGAAAAATCAAATTTTGAAAGGTCTGAAACCTTAAAAACTTGTGAACCACAAGCTAATTCAACTCCTTGAGATCTTTCACTAGCAAGAAGATAAAGTTCTTTCTCACCAGGAAAAAATTCGTTTAACAAATCTAAAAAGACTCGACCCACAGCTCCAGTTGCGCCAACAACAGCAATTTTTTTAGTTAAGGTTTGCAATTATCAGGTCTCCCATCTCTTGAGTTGAAACAACTTTAGAATTATTCACAGCAATATCTTTTGTAACATAACCATCAGAGATAACTTTTTTCACTGCATTTTCTATTTTGATAGAAATATCTTCTTGTGAAAAAGAATACTTAAACATCATACCTATTGACAAAATTGAAGCCAGAGGGTTCGCAATTGATTTTCCAGCAATGTCTGGAGCTGTACCGTGAACTGGTTCGTAAAGTCCTTTAGAAGCAGAATTTAAGGAGGCCGAAGGGAGCATCCCGATTGAACCTGATAAAACAGAGCTGATATCAGAAAGAATATCTCCAAATAGATTAGAAGACACGATTACATCAAATTGTTTAGGATTTTGAACTAATTGCATAGCCGCATTATCAACTAGCATATGCTCCAGGATTACTTCTGGATATTTTTTTGAAACTTTGATCATTATTTTTCGCCAAAACTCAGAAACCTCAAGAACGTTAGCTTTATCCACAGAACAGATTTTTTTATTTCTTTTCATCGCTGCTTCAAAAGCTACCTCAGCAATTCTTTCTACTTCATTTGTTGAATAAATCATTGTGTTAAAAGCAGATTCAGCATTTATTTCCCTAGGGTTACCAAAATAAATTCCCCCTGTAAGTTCTCTTACAATAAGAATATCTAAACTTTCTATTATTTCTTTTTTTAAAGAAGAAGAATCTTCTAAACCTTGAAAAGACATGGAAGGTCTTAAATTTGCAAACAAATCTAACTCTGATCTTAATTTCAATAATCCTTTTTCAGGTTTAAGCGAAGGCTTAAGAGCATCCCATTTTGGGCCGCCTACACCTCCCAGAAAAATTGCATCTGCTTTTTTTGCTATTTCAATTGTTTCTTTAGATATTGGACTCCCTTCCTGATCAATTGCTATACCCCCAATCAACATCTTGCTTATCTCTAAATCTATGTGATGAAGTTCAGAAATATGAACTAAAACTTTTTCAGCTTCCGCACTAACTTCTGGGCCGATACCGTCTCCAGGCAAAAAAAGAATATTTTTTTTACTTGTCATTTAAAATCCAAGGTCTGCTAGTTTTAAGTTTATTTTCATAATCAGTGATTTGATTCTCATATTTAAGACTAAAACCAATGTCATCAAGCCCTTCGAGAAGACAGGTTTTACGAAAATCATCAATTTCAAATTTTATGGGTTCTAAATTTGGAATTTGTATGTTTTGATTGATCAAATCAATTTCAATTTGTTTTTGAGAATTAATAATTTGTTGTTCAAAAATTTGATTGACTTCATTTGGATTTAGCTTGATTGCAAGTAAACCGTTTTTAAAACAGTTATTGAAAAATATATCACCGAAAGAAGGTGCAATTACCACGTTAATCCCGAAGTCTTTAAGTGCCCAAACAGCATGTTCTCTGCTTGATCCACAACCAAAATTTTCCCTAGCAATCAAAGCATTAGAGCCTTGATACTGATCAAGATTTAAAACGAATTCTGAATTTTTTACTCTCTCAGATAATTTCTTTCCGAGATAACCTTCGTCATTAAATCTCCAAGAATCAAATAGGTATGGTCCTAATCCGCTTTTAGAAATGGATTTTAAAAATTGCTTTGGAATAATTTGATCTGTATCTACATTTGCTTTATCTAAACAAACGTATTCTCCAGAATAAAGGTTAGAATTTTTCATTAAATATCTCTGACGTCTATGAACTTTCCTTCTAGGGAGGCAGCCGCAGCCATTATTGGGCTAACTAAATGTGTCCTACCTTTAAAGCCCTGTCTGCCCTCAAAATTTCTATTAGAGGTGGATGCACACCTTTCAAATTCTTTTAGTTGATCAGGATTCATCCCCAAGCACATTGAACATCCAGCGTCTCTCCACTCAAATCCAGCAGATTTAAAAATCTCATCTAAGCCTTCTGATTCAGCTTGCTTTTTAACCAAACCTGATCCTGGCACGACAATAGCCCGTTTAATTTTTTTTGAAATTTTATTCCCGTTTAATATCTCAGATGCTGCCCTTAAATCTTCTATTCTAGAATTAGTGCACGAACCAATGAAAATTTGATCTAGTTCGATATCTTTAATTTTTGTTCCAGGCTCTAAGCCCATGTAGCTCAATGCATCTAATAAATTTTTATTATCTTTTCCCACTTGAGGAATAGCGTCCTCCACATGAGTAACCATTTCAGGAGAAGTTCCCCAGGTAACTTGAGGTAAAATTTCTTCAGCACTGAATAAATATTTTGAATCAAACAACGCGTCTGAATCCGTAACCAAGTCCTTCCAATAATCTACAGCCTTCTTAAATTCCTCTCCTTTTGGAGAAAAAGGGCGATTTTCTACATAATTAAATGTTTTTTCGTCGGGGGCAACCATTCCGGCTCTCGCACCTGCTTCAATCGCCATATTGCAAAGTGTCATCCTTCCTTCCATTGAAAGATTCCTAATGGCTTGGCCACAGTACTCAATCACATGTCCTGTGCCTCCAGCGGTCCCTATCTTGCCAATAATAAACATTGTCACATCTTTTGCTGTAACACCTTTTTGAAGATCACCTTCTATTTCAATCATCATGTTTTTCTGTTTTTGAGACACTAAACATTGAGTTGCAAGAACATGCTCAACCTCACTAGTTCCAATTCCCATTGCCAATGAACCAAATGCTCCGTGAGTGGATGTATGAGAATCACCACAGACTATTGTCATTCCGGGAAGAGTTATACCCTGTTCAGGTCCAATCACATGAACTATGCCTTGACGCTCATCATTCAATTTGAATTGATTAATACCAAATTCGTCGCAATTATCATTTAAGGTGACAACTTGAAGTTTACTAATCGGATCTTTAATTCCGTTAACATCTTTTGATCTATCAGTAGTTGGAACATTGTGATCTGGAGTCGCTAAAATAGTATTTATTTGCCTAGGATTTAAATTATTTTCTCGTAATCCATCAAAAGCTTGAGGAGACGTAACTTCATGAACTAAGTGACGATCAATATAAATTAACGAACTTCCGTCATCTCTATTCGTGACAAAATGGTCATCCCAAATCTTATCGTATAAAGTTTTTGGAGACATGATATCTATTTTTTACTAGATGGAATTTTTTTGAATTCTTCTGGCTTATCGTGATTTTGTGCCCTATTTCTTAAATAATGGTCTATAAGAACAATTGATGTCATTGCTTCAACAATCGGAACTGCTCTTATCCCCACGCATGGATCATGTCTTCCTCTAGAAATCACTTCTGTTGACTCACCATCCTTATTCACTGAATTACCTTTGACTAAAATGCTTGAAGTTGGTTTGAGTGCTACCTTTGCAGATAAATTTTGACCGGTTGAAATTCCACCAGAAATCCCACCCGAATTATTAGACTCAAAACCCTCGGGAGAAATTTCATCCCTGTTAATTGAGCCCTTCAACCCAACTACTTCAGTGCCATTACCTATTTCGACAGCCTTAACTGCATTGATACTCATAAGAGCATGTGCTAAATCTGCATCTAATTTATCAAAAACTGGTTCCCCAAGTCCTAGTGGCATATTCGAAGCTTCCACAGAAATAGAGGCTCCGATCGAGTCGCCCTCATCTCTTAATTGATCAATATATTTTTCTAATTCTGGAACCAATGATTCATCTGGACAAAAAAAAGGATTTTGATCAATAAATTCTCGATCAAATTTTTTTATTTTGTACTCGCCTATCTGATTAATAAATCCAAAAACTTGTACGTTTAATTTATCTAATAAAAACTTTTTAGCTATTGCACCAGCGGCAACTCTCATTGCTGTTTCTCTAGCAGATGATCTTCCGCCCCCTCGGTGATCTCTGATTCCATATTTTTGAATGTATCCATAATCTGCATGAGAGGGACGATAAACGTCTTTGAGTTGATCATAATCAGAACTTTTTTGATCTTTATTTTTTATCAATAAACCTATTGGAGTTCCAGTAGTCATGCCTTCAAAAACTCCTGACAAAATTTCAACTTTATCGTCTTCCTGTCTTTTAGTTGTAAATTTATTAGAACCAGGTTTTCTCCTATCAAGATCTTTTTGAATGACCTCTTCATCAATTTTGATTCCAGGCGGACATCCGTCTATTACGCAACCCATAGCCACGCCATGACTTTCGCCAAAGGTCGTCACAACGAAGTTTTTACCAATACTATTTCCTGACATTTCTCTATAAACTACTCAAATTATACGCTTTTATAGGCAATATACTTAAGTAGATGAATTTAGACCAATATAGTTCAATTTTTTGGGATTTTGGAGGAGTTATAACTTCTAGTCCTTTTGAAGCCTTCAATAAATACGAAAAAGCAAAAAATCTTCCTGAAAACTTCTTAAGAAAAGTAAATTCAACTAATCCTCATGTAAATGCTTGGGCTCTTTTGGAACAATCAAAAATTTCACTTACTGAGTTTGATAACCTTTTTTTTAAAGAAAGTTCTGATCTTGGTTATCCTGTAAAAGGATCCGAAGTGCTTAGCCTGTTAGAAGGGAATTTAAGGCCTAAGATGGTTAAGGTCATTAAGCAGTTAAAAAAATTAGGTTTTATTCAAGCCTGTTTAACAAATAACTTTATTCCCACAAATGAACTTCAACCAGACATGATTGATCAAGAAGAAAAAAATAATATTTTAAATCTTTTTGATTATGTATTTGAATCTAAAGAACTTGGCTTAAGAAAACCAGATCAAGAATTTTATGATCACGTTATGGAAGAAGTAAAAATTTCTCCAGAAAAAATAATTTTTCTAGATGATTTAGGAATAAATTTAAAGCCAGCAAAATTGATGGGAATTACTACGATAAAAGTCATATCAGAAAGTCAGGCGAGAGAAGAACTCGAAAGTATTTTAGGAATTACTCTTTAATTAGTTTCAGGAATAAACAAATCAACGAATTCTTTTACCGATAATGACAATAGTTTTTCATCATCTTCAAATAGCTTCATTACTTCGCTAACTCTTTTATCAGAAAATTGGATTTTAAGATTTTTTTTGAATTTATTTATCAGTATAGGAATTCCCTCGCTTCTTCTATTTTTGTGACCTATCGGATAATGGACTTCCTCCACATCCGTACTAGTTCCATCTTTGAAAAAAATTTGTAAGGAGTTGGCAATTGATCTTTTGTCAGGGTCTAAATAGTCCTCAGAAAAAGTTTTGTTTTCTTCAACTTCCATCTTGTCTCTGAGTTGATCAATTAAGGGGTTACTTGCTATGTCGTCCTCATAATCTTCAGCTATTAAATCTCCTTTCAGAAGACCAATGGCAGTCATATATTGAAGACAATGATCCCTATCCGCGGGATTATTCAAAGCTCCTTCTTTGCTTATTATCCTAATAGCGGATTCATGAGTAATGATTTTTATTTTTTCAATCTCATCAAATTTACCATCTAATTTTTTATGGAGTTTTACTGCAGCTTCAACAGCGGTTTGGGCATGAAATTCAGCTGGGAAAGAAATTTTGAAAAGTACGTTCTCCATAACGTATGAATCAAATTCTTGATTTAAAATTAATTCATTACCTTTAAACAAAACATCTTTAAATCCCCAAGTTGGCGCAGATATAGCGCTCGGATATCCAATTTGTCCTTTTTTTGTGAGCCAAACTAATTGCATTGCCCTGCTTGTTGCATCCCCTGCAGCCCAAGATTTGCGGGGGCCCGCATTTGGTGCATGTCTGTAGGTTCTTAAGCTCTGTCCATCAACAAATGCTTGTGACAAAGCGTCGATTGTTTGATCTTTCGTCAAGCCTAATATTACTGATATTACAGCTACTGAGGCAATTTTCACCAGCAAGACATGATCTAAGCCAACCCTATTAAAGCTGTTTTCTAAGGCTAAAACTCCCTGAATTTCATGAGCTTTTATCATTGAGTATAGAATTTCTTTAACAGTTATTTCCTTTTCAGGAAAATTTTGAGACATGTAATCGCAAGCAGCTAAAATACCTCCCAAATTATCAGATGGGTGGCCCCACTCTGCGGCTAGCCAGGTATCGTTAAAGTCTAACCATCGAATGATTGCTCCATTGTCCCAAGCCGCTTTTATCGGATCTAATTTATAGTTCGTTCCCAATACTCGGACACCGTTCGGAACTTCTGTTCCTTCTATATGAGGACCTAATAAAGATTTGCACTCAGGAAACGTAAGTGCCAGAAGCCCACAGCCGATGGTATCCATCAGGCAATATTTGGCAGTACTTAGTGCTTTCTGGCTGCTAATGTCGAAATCATGAACATAATCAGAAATTTTTGTGAGCAATTCGTCAGGATTTGGACGAACATTAGTTTCGACGTTTGAGGACATATAAAGGGTTATCTACTTTCTATATCAACCCATTCGGAATGATCCGGGCCTATGTATTCTTCGCTGGGTCTGATGATTCTATTGTCTGCTCGCTGTTCGAAAATATTTGCTGCCCAACCAGCTGTTCTACCAATAACAAACAAAGGAGTAAATAATTTAGTTGGGATGCCAAGATATGAATAAGCAGACGCCATAAAAAAGTCTGTGTTGGCGAACATATTTTTCTCTTCGTCCATTGTTTTTTCTATTTCAGCAGAAACAAGGTAAAGGGTTTCGTCTCCATTATCTTTACTAAGCTTTTCAGACCATTTTTTTATAATTGCATTTCTTGGATCTTCGGTACTGTAAACCGCGTGTCCGAAACCCATAATTTTTTCTTTATTCTCTAACATTTTTAACACTGCTAACTTTGCTTCTTCAGTAGATGAAAATTTCTCTATGAGCTCCATTGCCGCCTCATTTGCTCCGCCATGTAAAGGACCTCTTAATGTTCCTATCGCGCCTGTTATGCAAGAGTGAATATCAGATAAAGTTGAAGCGCAAGTTCTTGCCGTGAAGGTAGAGGCATTAAAACCATGCTCTGCGTACAAAATTAAAGATGTGTCTAGGCATCTAATTTGATCTTCACCTACTTCCTTGCCATGAAGAAGAGATAAAAAATGACCGCCAATGGTAGCATTATCAGTTTCTGTGTTAACTTTTACTCCTTCATGAGAATACTTGTACCAATAAACAATTACAGATGCCATTGTCGCTAATATTCGATCAGCGGATTCTTGTTGATTACTAAAATCACCCTCCGGTTCTATATTACCTAACATAGAACAACCGGTTCTCATAACATCCATCGGGTGAGCTTCTGCAGGAATTCGCTCTAAAACCTCTATCAAAGATTCGGGCAAAGCTCGCATAGAAATTAATTTATTTGAATATTCATTAAATTCATTTTGATTTGGTAAAGCTCCATACATCAAAAGATACGCTACTTCTTCAAATTTTGCTTTTTCGGAAAGAATTTCAATAGGATAACCACGATAAGTTAAACCTTTCCCGGCTTTACCAACAGTAGAAAGAGATGTTTTCCCGGCTACTTGACCCCTTAAGCCCGCGCCCTCTAGTTTTTTTTCGGACATGAATTTATTCCTTTGAAAATAGATCGTCTATTTTTTTTTCGTACATATGATAGTTCAGTACGTCATATAATTCATCTCGAGATTGCATTTTTTTTAATTTATTTTTTAAAGTCTCCTGTTCAGCCAATTCTTCATAAATTTCTTCCGCAGCCTTCGACATAGCTCTGAAAGCACTCAGCGGATATAAAATCATTTTTACTCCAGAACTTTTTAATTCATTTATTTCAAACATTGGAGTAAGTCCAAACTCAGTAATGTTTGCCAAAATTGGTGCATTCACATTTTTTGAAATTTCTAAATAATCATCAAGTTTTGTTATTGCTTCCGGAAAAATCGAGTCTGCACCGGCTTCGATATAAGCATTTGATCGATCTATAACGGAACTAATTCCCTCTTTTGAAAAGGCATCTGTTCTAGCCATCAGCATAAAATTTTTATTATCTACTGAGTCTTTTGCTGCTTTTATTCTATCTTCCATTTCATCGGAGGAAACAATTTCTTTACCCGGTCTATGGCCACACCTTTTTTCTGAAACCTGATCTTCTAAATGGACTGCATCAGCACCTGCATTAATCATTTCTTTGATTGTTTTAGAAATATTTAGACCACTACCCCAACCAGTATCGCAATCAACTAAAATAGGTAAATCACAGACCCCTTTTATTCTTCTTAAATCTTCTAAAACATTATCCCTTGAAGTAAGTGCCAGATCAGGTAGTCCATAGCTAGCATTCGCTACTCCTGCTCCTGAAAGATAAATTGCTTGGTGACCCTTTCTTTTTGCCAATAAAGCTGAAAAAGCATTTATTGTGCCCACTATTTTAAGTGGATTTTCAATTTTTAGTAATTGGAAAAAATTTTGAGACATAATTAAATTTTACTTTTCAGAATTGTCTTAAGTTCTTCATGTGAGTCAGCAGTCATTAATTTAGGGAACTCTGTTTTTATATGTTCTGGAGCCTGGAAAAAAATTCCCAAATCAGCATTGGACAACATATTAATGTCATTATACGAATCTCCAGCAGCATAAACTTCAAATTTTAGAGATTTAAGAGCTTCTACGACCTTTTGTTTATTGTTTTGTTGTCTTAATTGATAACCCTCAATTCTGTTGTCAACAATGTTCAGGTGATGACAAATAATATTTGGAAATTTTAACTTTTCTATCAGTGGCCATGCTAACTCGTAAAAGGTATCTGAGACTATTGAAACTTGGAAATGAAATCTTGCCCAATCTAAAAAGTCTTCAGCACCATCGAAAGGATTCATAGTTTTAACAATTTCTTGAATATCACTAAGTTTGATATTTTTTTCTTTAACGACTCTCATACGAAGTTGCATTAACTCGTCATAATCTTTTAGATCTTGAGTCGTAAGCATAAGCTCTTTAGAACCTGTTTCTTTTGCTACGTATTGCCAAATTTCAGGTATTAAGACACCTTCAAAATCGAGGCAAAGATATTTCATCTATCTTCTTTGTAGTTTAAAACTGTCAAAGATTTTATCTAACTCTTTTTTTGATTTAGTCGAGCAACCCTTTGAAACTATCTCTTTAGTTAGGTGCGGAGCAAACATATTGATAAATTCAAAAAGATGACTTCTCAGATAGGTTCCTCTTCTAAATCCCATGTAAGTGGTTCCAGAGTCGAATAGATGATTAGCATTTATTGCAACTAATTCTGAGTCCTCTTCCGGATTAAAAGCCATGCTAGCTATAATTCCTACCCCTGTTCCCATTTTTACATAGGTTTTAATAACGTCAGCATCAGTTGCTGTAAAAACAACATTTGCTTTCAGCCCTCTCTCAAAAAAGGCTCTGTCCAAATCATTGCTTCCAGTAAATCCAAACACATAAGTCACTATCGGGAACTGTGCAAGATCTTTAAGTTTTATTTTTGGTATTAAAGTGAGTGGATGTTTTTTTGGAACAATAATACTTCTAGACCATTTATAACAGGGTAGTTTAATTAAGTTTTCGCCTTTCTCATTAGTCTCGGTCCATAAAGCAAGATCAACTTCTCCCTTAGAGGCCATTTCTACAGATTCATCCGGAGTGCACTGATGCATCTGAAAATGTACATTTGGATATTTTTTTACAAATTTATCGACCACTTTCGGTAGTGTGAATTTAGCTTGAGTATGAGTAGTAGCAATTGCAAGAGTGCCGTAATCTTCATCAGAAAATTCGGTAGCTGCGTGTTTTATTCCATCTACTAAAGCTAGAATTTCCTCAATTTGCTCAAGTATTTTTTGTCCTACCGGTGTAATACTCACTAAATGTTTTCCAGATCTTTCAAATAACTCAATGCCTAACTCTTCTTCAAGGAGTTTTATTTGCTTACTAATTCCAGGTTGAGAGGTATATAAAGTCTTTGAGGCTTGTGAAACATTTAGATTGCTTCTTGCTACCTCTCTTACATATAAAAGTTGTTGAAATTTCATAAATACTTATTTCTTATCGCTATATATAAGTGATTCTAAACAAGTTTTTAGATATATCAAATAAAAAATAATGCATGACATTTTTAGTATACTGTATATAATTACAGTATGAATACTCTTACTGTTAGGCAAAAGGAAATATTTGAATTTATAAAATCAAAAATATCTGATGAAGGTTACCCTCCAACAAGGATGGAAATCTCTAATTACTTTGGATTTAAATCTCCAAATGCTGCAGAAGATCACCTTAAAGCTCTTAAAAAGAAAGGTTTTATAGAAATCTTATCTGGCACTTCAAGGGGAATTTCATTAAGTAATGTCGATGAAGGAATACCAATTATTGGATTAGTAAGTGCTGGAAGTCCAATGCTTGCAGAAGAAAACGTGGAAAAAAGAATTCCTCCTCATCCCATCTCTTCACATGGCGTAGACTATTATCTTCGTGTTAAAGGCGACAGCATGATTGATGTTGGAATTTTTGATAATGATCTTATTGCTGTCAATAAAGACTTGAATATTAAAAAGGGATCAATAGTAATAGCAAGAATTGATGACGAAGTTACAGTCAAAACTCTCAAAGAAATTTCTGCCAAGAAAGTTATTCTCAGAGCTGAAAATCCAAACTACAAAGATATTGTTGTTAATCCCAATAATGTCCATTTTGATTTTGAAGGCACTTGTGTTGGTTTGATTAGAAATATCTCTTAGCTAATTAAATTAAATTTTTCAATACCGAAAGTCTTTTTGACTAAATCAACTTTTTCATCATCTTCAAGTTTATAAAAATCATTTTGACACTCTACCTCAACATCACCACATTTAAGATATTTAACAAATTTAAAAGCTTTGCCAGGTTTTTTAATTTTTATTCCGATTGGCCTCGATGAGTCGGGGTGAAAACCTAAAATTCTTAAACTTTTCATAACAAAAATTTGCGTTTCTTTACTTAGATAGTCCAATTCATGTGGATTGTAATAAGTCACTTTAGGATTTTTGGGTTTATCTTCCGGAGGAAGTTTAGTTGCCTTATTAAAACCATCAAATTCTGTATATTCTCCAAACCTACCATTCTTCAAAAGCACAGGTAGATTACTATTAGGTTCTGTAAATAAAATATTTTCTCCTGAGTCTCGCTCTATCAAATCAACAGCTCTATTTAGACCTATCTCCAATAAATCTTCGTCTTCGTCTGGTGCTCCATATATTTTTTTTTCATCTTTAGTTGTCCAAACACAAGGACCGTTAATACTCAAATCAGCAAAAATCATACTTCCGTGATCTGGATGCAGGCCAATTTCTTTTGGCAATTCTTGATAAGTCTCCCATTTAATAGAATTATCAAATGGTTTTTTTGTCCATTTACAAGACGAACATCCAATGAAATAACCCCATGAACCTGATTTCAAACTAACCTCTTCTCCACATTTAGGACATGATCTAGTCACTGTTCCATCCTCTTTGGTAGGAAAAACTTGGTGAAATAATTCTTGATTCAGAATATCTAGAACCTGTCTCGTTTTGAATTCTTCTTTATTGCTGATTTCAACGTCATCAACCTTTTTATTTAAATAACTTTGCAATAATTCCCAAAATTTATCCAAAACATCTGTCCAAGACATCTCTCCAGAAGAAATTTTATCCAAATCTTTTTCCATGTCTGCGGTAAATTTATCTTCTATAAAAAAATCTTTAAAAATAAATTTTAAATAAGCACTAAGTACTCTACCAAGATCTGATGGAGTTATGCTTTTAGCCCCATAAGTGTATTTTTTTTCTCTTAAATTTTTGAGAATTGAAGCATAAGTTGATGGTCTTCCTATTCCCTCTTCCTCCATCTTTTTAATCAATGATGCTTCTGAATATCTTCTTGGAGGAGAAGTAAATTTTTGTTCAAAATTAACTACTTTCAAAATTAATTCCTCTTGTTCTTTAAGATTTTCAGGAAATTCAGTATCAGTTCCATCTTCATCTTCTTCTTTAGTTAACAGTTCAAAACCTAAAAATAAATTTTTTCTTGATGCTGCTCTAAAAATATATTTTTCGTCTTTTGAAGAAATTACTAAAGTTTTTCTTTCGTACTTAGAATTAGACATTTGGCTTGCTAAAGTTCTATTCCAAATTAATGAATAAAGCTTCATCTCATCTCCCGTCAATTTTGCTTTTGAGGGTTTTACAGAGAAATCAGTGGGTCTTATAGGTTCGTGAGCCTCTTGAGAATTTGCTGCTTTTGATTTATAAATTTTTGGTTTCTCCGATAAGTATTTTTCACCATATTCGTTGGCAATAAAATTTCTTAAATCATTGAGAATGTCATTACTTATCGAAATTCCGTCAGTTCTCAAATAAGTAATTAATCCATCTTCGTATAACTTTTGAGCAACTCTCATTGTTCTATCTGCTGTGAAGGATAACTTGCTTGAAGCAGCCTGTTGCAATGTCGACGTTCTAAAGGGCGCTTTTGATGAATTGCTTTGGGGTTTGGATTCTATTTCCTTTAAATAAAAAGATTGTGAAGTTAATTCGTTCTCAATTTGCTTAGCCTCAATTTCATTGGAAACTCTTTTTTTGTCTGTTTTTTCTCCATTAATACTCGCAAGATCTGCATCAACCTGAAAATCTTTATAATTAAATTTTCCACTAAAAGGCCAAAATTCTTCTGGAGTGAAAGCGTCTATCTCATCTTCTTTCTCGCATACAATCCTCAAGGATGGAGATTGCACTCTTCCTGCTGATTTTGCTCTTGAAATATGTCGCCATAAAAATGGGGAGACTTTAAAGCCAATTAAATGATCTAGAATTCTCCTCGCCAAATAAGCATTAACTAGGTTTTGATCAATCTCTCTAGGATTTTTTATAGCTTCTTCGATAGCAGAGGGCGTAATTTCAGTAAAACTTATTCTAGAAACAAATTTATCTTTTAATAGTTTTTTCTTTTCAAACTTATTATTTAAATGCCAAGCTATTGCTTCGCCTTCCCGGTCGGGGTCTGTTGCTAGAAAAATTGAATCGTTTTCTTTACAAAGTTTTGTTAATTCTTTTATTACTTTTTTCCCTTTTGTAGTATCCGCCCATTTTAAATCCTCCCAATCATCTGGATTAACAGCTTTTTCTTCATTGGGTAAATCGCAAATATGACCAAGACATGCATTGACTTGCCAATTATCTTCAGGAAATTTTGAATCCAAATAACCTTTTATCTTAGAAGCCTTGGCATTAGATTCAACTATAACTAAATTATTCATCCTTTTTTAATATGAGACAAATGAATATATCTTGTCAAGTTTATTGAATTTCAAGACTTTCTTTTAATAAATCAGTCCCACGAAATATAAACCCAGTATAAAGCTGAATTAAATCAGCTGATAATTTAAGCCTATTTTCTATATCTTTTTTAGTCATAAGACCTCCTGACGAAATTAAAGTTAAATTTTCGTCACAAATACTCCTAGCAAATTTCAGATTTTTTTCAGAAAGATTCCTAATATAATTTCCGCTAATTCCGCCTTTTACGCCTTTAAAATGATTAATAGAAGTATTGTTAATAATGAGGCCATCTACATTCGTCTCCATACTTTTTACTATAATTTTTTCAAAATTTTCTTCAGATTCGTCAGGAGAGATTTTTAACACTATAGGTTTTCTTGTGTCAGCTCCTTTAGCTAATTGCTCTCTTTTGTTCATAACTTTTTCAATAAGGCTTGAAAAATAATCACTTAAGGAAAGGTTCCTCAAATTTTCAGTATTAGGAGACGAAATATTCACTGCAATGTAATCAGCATGTTGATAGACGTAATCTATTAAATGTAAGTAATCTTTGAAAGCATCTTCAATTTTTGTTTCCTTACTTTTTCCGATACTAATTCCTAAAATTCCATTAAAGGAAGGTTTATTTTTTTCAATATTTTTAATCCCTTCATAAACTCCTACGTTATTAAATCCTAAAGAGTTAACAATATTTTTCTCCTTCATATATCTATGAACACGTGGTTTAGGATTTCCCTCTTGTGGCTTTAGAGTAAAAGTTCCAACTTCGACAAAACCAAAACCCAAAGCATTTAAAATATGAAAATATTCTGCATTTTTATCTAATCCACCGGCGATCCCAATTCTATTAGGAAAGGTTAAACCCATTTTTTGAATTGATTCAACGCTTTCTTGACTAATACTTAAAGCACCATGCAGACCAATTCGATAAAGTATTTCTAAACTCTTTAAACTTAACCTACTACTGATTTCAGGGGGGAAAAAACGGGCTAACGATAAACCTAATTTATTTAAAAACACTTTTATTAATCGCCAATAGCATCTATTGCAGCTAGCGAAGTAATCAAACTTGAAAAAATTGGGAGCACAGATCTCCAAAACGAAAGTCTTGAAAGGCTTGTAGTGTCTCTGTTAACAATTATGGTGGAACCTGGAAGAATTCTATCTTGCTTAAATTTGAAAAATGACGAAGGCCTTAAAGCTTGGCCATTAGGCAAAATAACTAAAAGTTGATCTTCAGCAGCTGTAACGGTAAACCCTCCTGCTAAATCTATGTAATCATAAACGGATAGATTTTCTGAATGAACAAAAGTAGCAGGCGCCAGAACCTGACCGGTTACAGAAACTGTTGAAGATATCTTTGGAATAATAATTTGATCTTGATCTAATAAAATTAAATCTAGATCATCGTTTTTGGCTAGTTGATTCAAATCAAAGGTTGCAACTATTCTTCCAACTGGCTCAGCATCCTTAAGTCTTTTGATAATGTTTCCTAAAAGGTCTAACGCTAAACTTGCATCTCCCATATTTTGCAACGAACCAGTTGTGATAGATGAAACAAGTCCATCTTCAAGTTGATCGGCTGTAGCAGACAGAGCTTCTTTCTCTTTTTCAGCAACCTTTTGTCTTAAAAAAATTCCTGCTTCGATATAAGCTTGGTCATTGTATCCTCCAGCTTTTATGATTAAGTCTGATAATCTTTCCCCAGGTTCCAATGGATAAGAGCCAGGATTTTTTACCTCTCCCTTTATAGAAACCATATTTAATTGATCATTGTTTGGATCTAGGGCTACGAGATTTTTTTTATGAACAAAAACTGAATCACCATCACTCAATATTAAATTTTTTGCTTCTGAAATTGTTAGCTCCTCCTTTAGGATATCTCCAATACTTGAGACTCTAGTCACTACAATTCTATTTTCATCGGCATATAATTTTAATCCTGAAGCAAAGTTTAAAAGATTAATAAAATTTTCGTCCTCTTTGAGTTCGTAGATTGCTGGTCTATTTACCTCTCCAAAAATTTTGATGCTTTTACTTACAGGATTGATTAATAGTGCGTCACCAGACTGTATTTTTAGATTTTGGTTAGTATTTCCTTTGATAAAAAGTTCGTAAAAATCATATATGCCAACGAGTTTATTATTTCTTCTCAATTCAATATTCCTCAAAGAGCCAGCATCTGTTGGCCCACCCGAATTAAAAAGAACGTTTGAAATTGTCGAAAGAGGATTCATTACGTAAGAACCAGGATTTTTAGCATTACCGGTCACAAAAACCTCAATAGATCTCAAGTTAACTAAGGACATTGATATCGAAGTACCGATTAAAGTTGCCTCACTTATTCTGGAAAGCTCTTCTTTAGCCTCAGAAAATGACAAACCAGAAAAGTTAATAGAACCTAACTCTGATACAAAAACTTCACCTTCTCGATCAATAGTTGAATCAATAGTTCTTTTAATGCTTCCAGAAAAATTGAACCTTAATTCATCGCCAGGTCCCAAAATGTAATTTGCAGGGGCAGCCTTTACTTCTAAAGGAGTTTGATCTGAAATATCTTCAAATAAATCATATCCAAAGCGTTTTACAATCTCAGATCCATATTCATCAAATTCAATTACTTCATCTTCGACAATGTCAGCGTCTGAATCTTCTACTTCAGGAGAAATAGTTGGATCAATAGTAGCATTCTGCCTCTCCATTCTTTCTAGAACAGATTTTCTTATTTCAGGAGGAAGATTATCCAAATCTGCCATAGATTGAGAATTTAAGATTCCAACAAAACAAATAAGTAATATGAGTCTAAATTTATTCATCTAAGTTAATTAGTGGTTGCCCCCATGACAATTTGGTTCTACAAGCTTCAAAATAATCATAATCTAAAGGATGCATCAACGTATAGCTATTTTTATTTCTTGAAATAGTAATTTCAGACCCTTGATAAACTTCAAGATCTTCCCTGCCATCAACAACTATCGAAGCTTCAACAGAACTTTTTAATTTTATTTTTAAGTCTTTTTCGTTGGGTAAGACGAGAGGATTTGAAGAAGAGCTTTGCGAAAACATTGGTAAAATCGCAAATATTTCTTCAGTTGGATAAATAATAGGACCTCCTCCTGAAAAAAAATAACCTGATGATCCCGTCGCAGAGGATACGATAACGCCATCTGATTTATGTTTAGAAATAAGCTTTTCTTCTTGAAAAATTGAAAAATTAAGCATCTTCGCAACAGTTCCAGAATGAAAGACTACTTCATTTATTCCTGTTAGAAAGTCGGAATTGTCTACTTTGATGCTTAGAGAAGGTCTTTTTTCTGTTAAATAATCTCCTGAAAATACTTTTGGTAAGGTTTTAGATATTGAATCTACGCTTAGGTCTGTTAAAAAACCTAATCTTCCAATGTTTATTCCAAGCATAGGAATTTCATTTTCAATCAAGTTCGCAATAGTTCTTATCATTGTTCCATCACCGCCAATGACTATGACCAAATTCGTCTTACTACTTTTGATTGATTTCTCTATATCATCTTCATTGACTGGGTGAATGCCTTCAACGTCAACGTTCATTGATTTGGCAGTTTTAAGACATTGATCTAAAGCCTCTTTGAAGTTTCTTGATGCAGAATGAACTATAGAAATTGCTTTTATTGGTTCCATCAGTTAATTAGACACTAAAATTTGATCTTTTCTTATATTTTTTACCAGATAAATAAAAAAAGTATCAACAATTGCTATAAAAAATTTGAACACATATTTGGTTAGAGAAATGCCCAAAGCAGTATAGAAATCTAGTTCTCCTGCTATAACCCATACAAAAGTATAAATAAAAGTATCTAACGCTTGAGATAAAAGAGTAGAAACATTATTTCTTAACCAAAGCATTCTCTCACCAGTTAAAGTACGAATTTTATGGAAAACCCATACATCAAAACTTTGGCTTATCAAATAAGCAGTCAAAGAACCTATTACAAAAATGGGAGAATAAACAGCCAATGTAGAAATAGCATCATGCACAGATGAAGCAGAACTACTTATATTTGAAGGAAGGTATAAAGTGCTAAGAACTAGCGTAAGCATGACTACCACATTTGCTACAGCTCCTATGATTACTGCTTTGGTAGCCTCTGCTCTGCCATATTTTTCATTAAGCAGGTCGGTAGCAAAATAAATCCCTGAATACATAATAGCGCCCATACTAACGGTAAAAGTCATACCAAATACTTCTAAATCACTTACCTTTCCGCCTTGTAAATTCCCCAATACAATCCCTAAAACAACAGCAATGTAGAGTCCTTCTTTGCCAAAAAAATAAAAAAGAAGAATGGCTAAGGTCAGATCATATAGAACAGTAAAGATCCACAAAGCCTCAGGATTATTGTAAAAAAATTCTAAGCTCATCAATTTTTTATTATGGGTTGATCAATTTACTAGCTTAGTTTAACTTATATTGTCTAAATTATTTAAGAGGTGTATTTATGACAGATTTAGCTGTGTTCAGGGATGAAACAAGAAATTGGTTGGAAGAAAATTGTCCTCCTGAAATGAAAAAACCTATGACTCCACATGGCATGACGTGGGGAGGTAGAAATTGTAAATTTACCCACCCAGATCAAGAGCTTTGGTTAAAAAGACTGGGCGAAAAGGGTTGGACTGCTCCAACTTGGCCTAAGGAATATGGTGGCGGTGGACTTAATTTCGATGAGAATAAAGTTCTTGCAGAAGAAATGAACAAAATGGGAGCTAGAATGCCTCTTGCTAGTTTCGGATTATGGATGCTAGGTCCAGCTCTACTTGAATATGCTTCCGAAGAACAAAAAATGGAACACATTCCAAAAATCATAAAAGGAGAAATTAGATGGTGCCAAGGATACAGTGAACCAGGATCTGGTTCAGATCTTGCATCTCTTAAAACTAAAGCTGTTGAAGATGGCGATAATTATGTTGTTAATGGTCAAAAAGTCTGGACTTCCTATGCCAATGAGTGCGACATGATCTTTACTCTCGTTAGGACTGGTCCTCAAGAACCTAAACATGATGGAATAAGTTTTTTATTAATTGATATGGATCAATCAGGAGTTGAAACTAAACCGATCAAGTTGATTTCAGGAAATTCTCCATTTTGCGAAACCTTTTTTACCGACGCTATTGTCCCCAAAAAAAATCTAGTGCATAAACTAAATAAAGGATGGGACGTTGCAAAAAACTTACTCCAACACGAGAGAAAAATGCTCGCCAGCATGGGGCTTGGTGGATCGAAGGCTGCTAGTAAAGGTAAAACTGGGTCTGGTTTAGCAACACTTTCTAAAAAGTATGTTGAAGTGAAAGAAGATAAGATTGTTGATGAGGGTTTAAGGCAGAAGATTGCAAAATGCGATATGAATGCCCACGCGTTTAGTCTTACTTTGAAACGTGCTTCCGAAGAGGCTAAAAACTCTAATCATGGTCCAAGTGCTGCTACTTCAATATTTAAACTGTATGGTTCAGAACACAACAAGCAAAAATATGAAATTATGCTTGAAGCAATGGGAACCCAAGGTTTAGGTTGGGAAGGCGGTGAATTTGGTCCTGAGGAACTCGCAATTACAAGAGAGTGGCTTAGAACTAAGGCCAATTCAATTGAAGGAGGAACTTCAGAAGTTCAATTGAATGTAATTTCAAAACGTGTATTAGATTTGCCTCAATAATGTCTCTAGTTTTAAACGAAACTGCATCGTTTTTACAGGATCAAACTCAAAAATTTGCTAGGGAAAAAACTCCCACGACGCACTTCAGATCAATTCGAGATTCTGAGAATCCCGACTGTTTTGACCGAGAAATTTGGAAACAAATGGCTGATCAAGGTTTAACTGGAATATTGATACCCGAAGAATTTGGAGGGTCAAATTTTGGATTATCTGGAATAGGCATTGTTCTTCAAGAACTTGGAAGAACATTAACTCCCTCTCCTCTTCTTGCAACTGCTGTCATAGGAACAAGTTTTCTTTCCAAACTAGGCACTGAAGAGCAGAAAAAAAGATATCTTCCTGAAATTGTTAAAGGAAATATAACCTGTTGCTTTGCCTTTGAAGAAGGACCCAGACATAATCCAATTGTTTCTGAAACTAATGCTGAAAAGAAAGGAAATAAATTTATTATTAATGGAAAAAAGACATTTGTAATAGATGGAGGATTTGCTGATTTAGTCATTATCGCAGCAAAAACTAAAAATGGCGTATCTCTTTTCATTGCCGATAGAGACTCAGACGGTATCGAGATTAATCAAACAAAAATGGTTGATAGCAGAAATGCTGCAAATATTACCTTTGAAAACCTAGAAATTAATTCAGATGCTATTTTAGGGGAGCTAGATTCAGCTCAAGATATCATTAATGAAGTCTTGGATATTTCCAGGGCCGTATTAGCTGCGGAAATGCTTGGTGGAGCACTTGAAGCATTTGAAATTACTTTAAACTATCTTAAAGAAAGAGAACAGTTTGGTGCAAAAATTGGTTCTTTTCAGGCTTTGCAACATAGAGCTGCGAATATGTTCACAGAGTTAGAACTTTGTAAATCTTGTGTTCTGGAAAGCCTTTCAGCATTTGATGAAAATTCTAATGATATTCAAAGACTTGTGAGTTTGTCGAAAGCAAAAGTTGGTGAAACCTTTCATCTCGTTTCTAATGAAGGCGTTCAGATGCATGGCGGAGTTGGTGTAACGGATGAATATGATATTGGGTTGTATCTTAAAAGAGCTAGAGTTGCAGAACAAACATTTGGAAATTCTGAATTTCACAGAAATAGATACGCGGAAATAACTGGCTATTAGATTATGGCCTCTACCAGCATTACAAAACTTCTTAAAGTGATGCGTCAGCTCAGAGACCCAAAGGATGGATGCGAATGGGATAAGTTACAAACCCATGAATCTCTAATACCTTTTCTAAAAGAAGAATCTCAAGAAGTTATAGAAGCCATAAGGAAAAACGATCCTGAAAATCTCAAAGAAGAGCTTGGAGATTTACTGTTACAAATTATATTTCATTCTCAAATAGCTGAAGAAAACAAATTTTTTAAATTCGATGACGTAGTAAAATCGGTTTCGGAGAAACTTATTCGAAGACATCCTTATGTCTTTGATCAAAAACAAAAACATACTGCCGAACAGCAAGCTGCTATGTGGAAAGAAATAAAGGATAAAGAAAAAAATGGCAAGTACTAAAGAGTTTATTTTTGGTTGTGTAAGCTTTTCTATTTTATTGATTAACACTTTTTTGTTAGCACTTCTAATGATTCCCCTTGGGATAATTAAATTTTTAATTCCAATTAAAACTCTAAGAGTTTCATTTACAAAAATAATAATAAAAATTGGAGAAGCATGGATTTCAATTAACTCGCTATGGGTAAAAAATCTTTTGAATCCTAATATCGAAATTATTGGTTTTGAAAGTCTAAATAAAAACGAATGGTACTTAACGACATCCAATCACCAGAGCTGGGCTGACATTTTTGTAGTTCAAGAATTAACTAATAAAAAGATTCCGATGTTGAAGTTTTTCATGAAGCATATTCTAGTTTACGTTCCCATTATAGGAATTTGTTGGTGGGCTTTAGATATGCCGTTTCTTAAACGTTATACGAAAGAACAAATTAAAAAAAACCCCCAACTTCAAGGACGCGATTTTAAGGAAATGAGAAAATCTCTTAATCACTATTCTCTTCATCCTGTTTCAGTTTTTAGTTATGCCGAAGGAACTAGGCTCACTAAAGAAAAACATGCCAAACAAAACAGTCCTTTTAAAAATTTACTTAAGCCTAAAGAAGGTGGAATGGCCCTTGCGCTGTCAGTTATACCGAGTATTAATTTTTTGATAGATATAACAATAATTTATGAGAGTCCCAAAAGAAGTTTTTGGGATTATTTATGTGGTAGGCTAAAAAATATAAAGATTTTTGTAAAAAAAAGGGAAATTCCTGAAATTTTTTTAAATGAAATGTTAGCTGAAGATGATATTTTAAGATTGAAATTTAAGGAATGGATCTATGAAATTTGGAAGGAAAAGGACGAACTGATTTCATCAACAAATTTTAACTAAAACTTAACTATGAAGAGATTTTCTTTTATTTTTTTAACTGTATTCGCTTTATTTACTTTTAGTGAAGAATATAAATTCCCTTTATCTGAAGATAAAAAGAATTTTTACGCAGATGTTTATGAAGAAGCTAAATTTATATTAGACAAAAATCACTTCAATAAAGAAATCGCTTTAATAAATTCGGAAGTAGTTAAAGAATATATCAATACAATCGATAGTCAGAAAACTATTTTTACAGAGAATGAATTTAATTCTTTTTCTTTAAAGCCTACATTAAATTCTAAAGATGAAATTGATTTAGCTTTTTTGCTTTTTAACTACTACAAGGAAAGATCATTTAGTTTTTTTGAAATACAAAAGGATTTTATAAACGACATAAAGGATGAAGATGATCTAAATAATGCAGAATTTATATTCAAGAACAGAGAAAATGTTGAAAGATTTCGTTCTTACTCCCAGATTAAAAATTACCAAAATAAATTAATTTTAAGCGAATTCATTTCGGTGTACTTAAAAGAAGATGACATAAAAAAAACAAAAGCGAAGCTTATAAAACGAATTAATAATAGAGATAAAAGTTTGAGAAGAATATCTATGGATGAAGTATTTAGCTTATATCTAAATTCTTATACGAGTTTTTTTGATCCACATACGAATTATTTAACTCCAACCAATCAAGAGGATTGGGAGATAAATTTAAAAGCTTCTTTAGAAGGTATTGGAGCAATTTTATCTTCTGAAGAGGGTATTACTAAAATTATTAGATTAGTGCCTGGCGGTCCAGCTCAAAAATCTGGATTATTGAAAGTAACAGATAAAATAGTTGGTGTTGCTTCTTCTGTAAATGAAGAAATTACCGACGTAAGAGATTGGAGAATTGACGAAGTCGTAAAGTTAATCAGAGGTCCAAAATCAACAGTGGTTAAATTAGAAATTCTTCCAGCTTCATCAGACAGTGAAGACTTAGGAAAAATAATTGAAATTACAAGAGATATTGTAAAACTTGAAGATGCTGCAGCTCAAAAAAAGGAAATCGAAATTAAAAGAAGTTCGAGAAACTACAAAATTGGAGTTATTGAACTTCCGACCTTTTATATGGATTTTGAAGCCTATAATAAAAATAGATTTGATTACAAAAGTAGTTCCAGAGATGTAAAAAAAATTCTTCGTGAGTTAGACGAATCGAACATTGATGGCTTAGTTTTAGACCTTAGGGGCAACGGCGGAGGGTTTCTGTTTGAAGCCTATTCCTTAGCAAAACTTTTTATTGGAAGGGGCAACGTAGTACAGGTAATGGAAGCGAATGGCTCTCTTCAGTCGTTAGGACACAATATGGGTAGACAGAATTATTCTGGTCCGATAGTTATATTAGTAGACAAATTAAGTGCTTCTGCCTCTGAAATTTTAGCTGGAGTCATACAAGACTATGATAGAGGATTAGTAGTGGGCAGCCAGACATTTGGGAAAGGAACCGTTCAGCGAATGGTTGAGCTTTCCCATGGGCATATAAAATTTACTGAACAAAAGTACTATAGGGTTTCTGGCGAAAGCACACAAAATAAAGGTGTTGAACCAGACATAAATTTACCTTTGGTCTTTAACGATGATGAAATTGGTGAGAGATCTTATGAAAATTCTTTGCCCTATAATTATATCGATCCAATCTTTTACAGATCTTTTGAAGGAATTCAAAATTTAGACCTGATTAGAACCACATCTTCTAATAGAACCAACGCAAACGAAATGAAACTTTACTTAGAAGCCCAAAAAGACTTTTATAAAAATGAAAAAAAGCTAAATCAGATTCCCCTGAGTCTTGAACAAAGAAAAATTCTTAAATTTAAAAGAGAAGAAACAATCTTAAGCATGGAGAACCGATTGAGAGTTTCGCTAGAGTTAATGCCTTTTGAAACATACGATGAATTTGTGAATTCTGATCCAGAAGAAATCTCTGATTTAAGGGAGGAAATTGTTCTTAAAGAAGCAGCTGAAATATTAGTAGACTCTTTAATATTGAATCAAAACCCCTCTAGATTAAGTTATATATTATCGCCTCAATGAAAATATTTTCCTTCAACGTGAATGGTATTAGAGCGAGGTATCATCAGCTTGAAAAATTAATCTCCATCCATAATCCAGAAGTTTTTTGTCTTCAAGAAACAAAAGTTCATAATGATGATTTTCCTCATGAAGAAATAGATAAGCTTGGTTACCATAAAATTATTAATGGTCAAAAAGGTCATTATGGAGTAGCAACTTTTTTTAAAGATAATTTGATTTCATCAAGCCTCGGTTTTGAAACAGATACTGATGAAGCGCAATGTCGATTGATAACCTCAGAACATAATTTTAATAAAACTAAAGTACATATAATCAACGGCTATTTCCCTCAAGGCGATAATAGAGATCACCCTACTAAATTCCCATACAAAGAAAAGTTCTTCAAAGATTTGATGAAACATTTAGATAAAAATTTCAGTAAAAATGATGACAATGTAATTATCCTAGGCGATTTAAATATATCTCCTGAGGATATTGACATTGGGATAGGAGAAGAAAATAGAAAAAGATGGCTATCTTCGGGTAAATGTAGTTTTCTTCCAGAAGAGAGAGAATGGTTAAAGAAAATCAAAGATTGGGGATTTCAAGATTCCTTTAGAAAATTTTATCCTGAAACTAACGACAAATTTAGCTGGTTTGATTACAGAAGTAGAGGCTTTGATGATTCTCCCAAAAGAGGTTTAAGAATTGATCACCTTTGGGTTACCAAAGGTTTATACGATATTGCACAAAGCTCTGGCATCGACTACGAAATAAGGGGAATGGAAAAACCTTCTGACCATGCACCAGTCTGGACTGAATTTAATTTTTAGACCTTTTTTCTCTGAAGAAGTCTGTGATTAAAAGACTCGCCTCTTTCGCTAATACCCCCGATGTCACTTCGAATTTATGATTCAACGAAGAAGAATTTAAAAGATCGTAATAAGCTTTCGTTGCGCCTGTCTTGGGATCGTCAGCTCCAAAAATAAGCCTATTTAGTCGAGAATGAATACAAGCTCCAAAACACATAAGACATGGCTCAATAGTGACATAAAGATTGCATCCATTGAGTCGATAATTGTTTAAATACGACGAAGCTTCTCTTAAAGCAATTATCTCTGCGTGTGCCGTAGGATCAGAATTTTTAATATTTTGATTAAATCCTCTGCCAATAATTTTATTATCGTAAGTTACTACAGCTCCTATAGGAACTTCTCCTAACAAAAGCCCTTCCTTGGCCATATTTATTGCTTCGGTCATAAAGACAATATCATTTGTTGATGAAATCATTTATTAGTCTAAAAGTTTTTCTTACTTGATATCATTAGTATCGTCCTCAAAAATTAAATCTTTAATTGAATTCAATCTATCGACATACAAGTAGCCAAACAAATGATCTAGTTCGTGTTGGAAAACTGTAGCTAGAAAATCTTCAACAATTATTTCGTTTTGAATTGCTTCTTCATCTAAATAAGTGATTCTTAATTTTCTAGGTCTTTCAACATAGCCCCTGAGACCAGGAACGCTTAAACAGCCCTCCCAGAATCCTTGCTTTGTATTATCTAGTATTTCTAATGAAGGATTAATAATTACAAATTCCTCTGAATTTTCCTGAATTTCATATCTTTCAGATTCACTATCCAATTTAATTACAGCTACTTGTTTTAAAACTCCAATTTGAGGGGCTGCTAATCCTATTCCGCCGGCTTCAGCCATAACATTCCACATTTTTTTTATTAATTCTTTTGTATCTTTAGATAAAATTTCTTTCTTTAGAAGAGGTTTGGAAATCTCTCTAAGCAAGGGATTGCCCATTTTTAATATGGCTTCATGACCGATCATTCTATATGCTAAGGTTTTTTAGTTTTTCTGAGAAAGCAAAAGTTATCAGAAAAATACAGAACATACTTACCGTTACTATTAATTTTTGAGCAATGACATTAGGAATTAAATCATCTTTATTTTCGATAGGATTACCGCCAACATTTAAATAGATCACATATAGAATGGTAGAGATAGTAAAAAAGGAAATAATGTATAAATAATTTTTTGAAACTCCACTTCTACCTAAAACTAACAATAAAAATAAAGATGCAGGAATCATTAAGCGAAATGAGTTTTTGGCAAAGAAAACATGCTCATCGAAATAAAGATCGTATGGTGTAAATCCTACAGCTGCAAAAAAAATTGAACCAACAAAAAATAAAATAGCTCCTATAAAAGACAATAAATAATTTAAATTGTCGTCTTTGAAAATTTCAGGAATTACTAAGAAGGCTAAGCCAGCTAGAGAAAAAATAGATAAAGAAAGAGCAAAAAAAGTTGAAGATAAAAAATTTACTTCACCTGAATGAGATTTATAACCTCCAAGATCACTTAAAAAGTTATTTATAAAGGAATATCCTATTTGAGAAGAATCATGAATGTTACCTCCAGGGTAAAAGTACATGGAAACCAGTAAGCCAACTAGAAAAAAGATGGATGAATACCTTATTAAATTTATGGCTAGTATGATTTTCATTTTCTTAAATGATAGCAAAGATAAATTAGTTATAATCTAAAAGTTAATCATGAAAAAACTACTTTCTTCTTTTGAAGAGCTTTCTAAATTAAAACCCTCAAATTCTATTGAATCTTCTTATTCTGATCAATTCATAAAATTTAAATCATACAATATGAATTATTCAAATGAAGTAAAATCGCTTTTTAATAAAATTGACAAAGAGATAAATGTTGATGAATCCCTTGAAGCACTTATTTCTGGAGATTTGGTAAACGAATCTGAAAATAGAGCAGCTTTTCACCCAAAACTTAGAAATCAATCTGAACAGTTCTTAAAAACTGGTTTTCCAAAAATAAAGAAACTTAAAGATGAATTAATTACAAATAATAAAAAAAATATAGTTATTTTAGGAATCGGAGGTTCTTATGAAGGGTCAAATCTCCTGCTTGAAGCTTTAAAAAGTTTTTCAAATGAGATCTTCAATTTTTATTTCATAAATGGTCCAGACGACAATGAGTTTCATGAAGTAATGAATGGTTTGCCAGCGAGTGAGACTACTTTCATCGTTTCATCAAAATCTTTAACTACTCATGAAACTTTGGAAAGTTTAAAACATGCAAAAAAATGGCTTAAAAAAAATTCATACGAAGAATCTGTAAAATCGAATTTTATCGTCTTAACTGCAAATGAAAAGGAAGCTAAAACTCTTTTCAAAGAAAAAAATATTTTTTTAATCGATGACGAAATTGGAGGTAGATACTCTGTTTGGAGCAATATTTCAATTCCCGCGATTTTAGATATAGAAGAGAATTATATTAAATTTCTTCAGGGAGGTAATGAAGTCGATAGATTAATAACATCCGATAAATCTTTTAAAGAATTTATTAAAGATCTTAGCTACAAAGATATATGGGAAAATAATTTTCTTAACTTCAATAATAGAATTTTACTCTCTTATTCTTGGCCGCTTAGGTCTTTCCCTAATTACGCACAACAACTTGAAATGGAATCCCTTGGAAAACCAGCTAATCCAAAATCCATTTTTAAAAAAACGAGTCAAACTATATTTGGAGGTTTTGGACCTAAAGCACAACATTCTTATTTCCAACAATTACATCAGGGAACAGAAAACTATAGTGTTGATTTTTTTTCAAACATTGAGGATCGCGTTGATGAGAAACTTATATCAAAGCAATTACAGGCTCAATTAACTCTTTTTAAAAACTGTCCCGAAGAATTAAAGGGCTCGAAAGAGGAAGTAAAAGCTAATGTAAACCTTAACCACTTCGAATTAGCCAAAATTGATCCTTTTCATTTAGGTTACTTAATAGCTTTATGGGAATATAGAACTTTTATAACAGCTAAGATACTGCAAATAAATCCATTTGATCAATTCGGAGTAGAGGCAGGAAAAAAGCTTACTGAAAAACTTTAATTAACTACCAGTAGTTATTGCCTTTACAAAAGCGGGTCTAGCTTTAATTCTTTCTACGTATCCTTTCAAGTTTGGCATTTCATCGGTTACACAACCTAAATCTGAAAGCTTTGTACAACAATGTCCAGTCATAAATTCAACACCAGAAAAATCACCTATCAGGTATTCTTTACCTTCAAGAGCAATCTCTATAGCTTGTAATGATTTTGTAGCAAGTCTTTGAGCTTGACCAAGAACTGTTTCGTCTCTTCTTTCAGGCGGTAAAAGAATAGTGTGAACGACGATAGTATTCATTGGTTGAGCAATCATGCCCTCACAAAAATGGAACCATTGGAGATAGTAAGGAAATTCGGAAGAATCTATACTTGGTTTTAAACCTCCATTCTTATGTTTTTCCAATACATAATCAATAATTGCGCCTGACTCATAAATACTTATATCGCCATCTTCGAGAACTGGAATTCTTCCTAATGGGTGACGCTTTCTATGCTCCTCAGATTTCAAGGCCTCTGGATGAAATGGCATCAAGTTTAATTCGTAGGGTAACTCAAGCTCTTCTAAAAGCCACAAAATCCTTTCTGCTCTTGACGCGGGTGCAAAGTGAAGTTTTAACATTTTTCTCTCCAGTAAATTTAAAACTACTTTAATACATTGTTCAAAAGTTTCCAACGGATAATAGAAACTGAACGAATTGCACTAATTGAAGTCAAAAAATCTATATTTAAATAATTACAAGTTCTAATCGAGCTAGTTTTTATTGTTTACCATATCGATATGAAAAATTATATTCAGTCAGTTTTATTATTTTTTAAGGTATATCCAGTATTTGCCATTAGCTTTTTTATGGGTGGATACTTTATCGGTTTAGTTTATTTTTAAAAGTTTCTCAATCTCCCTTAAAACAAAATAAGATATTTGGCTATTTAAAAAGACAAATAGCTCTTACTTCTATGCTTTCACGAGGTGAAACACCTTTTCTCAATGAAGGCTCATCAAAGGCGCTGTGTAAAGTAGGCAAAAAAGGTTTCTCAAGAGAATCGAAAGTTTTAAACATTAATACTTCGTCTTTCTTCATCTTTGGATAGTAATACCATTGATGCTGATCGTTAAAACTTGATTGATAAATTTCAACTGTAAATCCTTCTTCGCCATCTAAATAATTGAAAAGATCAGTAGGTATTAGCTCCTCTTCAGATACAGTAGATGAATCACAAACAGCAAAAGGGGCATCGAGTCCATCTTCATCAAATCTTCTCCAAAGATTAAATACAGAAATTTTTGATGGTGTGAAAGTTGTATTTTCTATTATAGGTTTTAATGTCTGGCTAAAATTTGGCGTGAAGTCATTGTGAACTAGTCTATGAGCGCCAAGCCTTTTTCCTTTTTGCGCTTCTAATTCGTTTCTTGTAATGTGAGATACTATAAAAACCTCATCAGCACTTGACTCTTTTTTTGCCAATTCTTGCATTTCTAAATAATAAGTAGATGCAACAGATTGATCATCATAGAAATCTTCTACGGAAGATTTGTGATTAAGTAATTTAAACCCTTCTCTCTTGAAAGAGGTTGCTTTTGATCTTGCGTTAATTACTTCTCTTTCAAAGCTTTTATGATCAGGTCTTTGTGGATCGGGCTCTGCTAAACCAAAATTAGGTTTTGACTCCCCCTTTTTTAAAGGCTTTCTATAGAAAAAATCTGCTTTTACTGAATTCATTGTAAAATTATCTCATATTTTAATGGGTAGCTAGTCTAAATGGACAAAATCAAAACTTTTTTATGAATTTAATATTTTTTAAAAAATGTATTTTATTCCTCATTGTCTTCTCTGGTAATTTATTTTGTCTCCAACCGGAAATTAAAGGTATTGATTCGTTCAAGCCAAAAAATATTCTAATGGTTGGAAACAGTTTTATTTATTTCAATAATGGTATGCACAACCCTTTAGAAGCTCTTGTAAAAAAAGATTTAGAATTAAAGAAAAATTTTAAAATTAGGAAAATTACAATCAGCGGAGCATCTTTATCTTGGCATGAAATAAAATCTTACGTGAGTAACCCCAATATAGGTTCTTTTACTTTTGACAACGAAAATAATTTAATTAATCTTTCTGTCGAACCGTTCGACGTTTTAATAATGCATGACTGCAGCAGATGCCCAATTAACAAAAAAAGTGATTTTCATAGAATAATTAAGAAGCATTCCAATGATTTAAAAGAAATTGGAATTGAGCCTGTACTCATGATGACTTGGCCTTTCAAAGATGAGCCAAAAATGATCGAAGCACTCTCTAATGAATACATAAAAGCCGCTAATGAAAACAAAATACTTGTTATACCTGTCGGACTTGCATTTGCAAAAGCAAATGAAAAGTTTTCAAAAATAAATCTTTACACCTCTGATAACAGACATCCTAGCAAGGCTGGGACATATTTGGGTGCATGCGTTATTTTTTCAGCCTTATATAAAAAATCTCCTGAAAATAATCCTTACCATTTTGGTCTTGAACCAGAGATTGCGAAAAATTTGCAAAAACTTGCTTGGGAAGTTACTGAAAAATTTTACAAATAGTTTTTTTTAGAAAAAGTTAGTTAGCTAGAATTTTCCTTAAAACTGGTAAATAACCTTTGGAAATCTCCATATCATTAATTAAATCTTTATTTGCAAGGAATCTGTGCGCTTTAGGCAAGTTGTACCAAGGACAAAAAGTAAATAAATGGTGTTCGATGTGGTAATTAACATTTAAAGGGGCTAAAAAATATCTCAAATACCATGGTACTAAAGTAGTTCTTGTAAAAGTAAAGTCATCACTTCCTTTAAGACCAGAATGTTCAGTGATACTTCTTATCCTATAAAACAAACTAAAAAAAGTTAACATCGGAATCCACCACAAAAACAAATAAAGCCACCCATATCCGAAATAAAATAAGATCCCAAAAATCGCTAAGTTTGTTATTAAGAAGCCCTTTAGTTTGGTTATAAATCTAGCGATGCTTTTAAAAATAGAGTCTTCATTACCCCATGCTGACATCAAAGCAGCGAAATATCTTCTGAAGCCAGCGACCCCTGTTAAATCCCGAATGAATTTTCTTACTAAACTTTTCCAAGAAGTTGGAAAAGCAGCGGTAAGGCCCAAATCTGGATCCTTTTCTGTATCTGTAAATTTATGATGTTGTGAGTGTACTTTTCTATAAGAGACCGTATCAGTCATTACTGGATAAGCGCATAACCATTGTGACGCTAAGTCATTTAATTTTCTATTTTTAAAAATCAAGCCGTGAGCACCATCGTGCATAAATACGACCATCTGAAACTGTTTGGCAGCTATGATTATTGCTGAAATAAAAAAAGTTATTAAATTTGGGAATAAAATGTATAAAACAAATGCAAGAATCACCTGAGTCCACATGGAAACAAGAGTGAAAATATTAATGAAATCTTTTTTTTGCTTCAACTCTTTTAATTCAGCAGGATTTAATAAATTTTCTGAGAACATTAGATATTATTAATTTGTTTTAAAGGGTTTTTAAACTTTAACTCCAGCTTTTGTTAATTCTCTCTTTAAATTACCTGTTAAAAGTAAATAAACCATGTGGTGGTCACCTTTTAAAGACCAAAGAGGATAAGAAAAAGTTGCAGGTTTATTTTTTTCATAAAAAAAATGTCCAACCCAAGCTGGACCGTATCCTGCAAGAAGAATCAAAGGAAGCAACAAAAAATTTTGTGAGAAGATTAGCGTCCAAAAGAGTGTCTGATAACCTATTGTTCCAAAGTAATGAAGCATGCGAGTACTTTTTCTACTGTGTTCTCTCAAATAAAAAGGAAAGAAATCTTTGTAGTTTTGATATCTTTTTATATTTTCCATAATTAATTATAACAATTTTTTTTACTTCATCATTCATGGTTCAAGATTAGATTAATAGCCCATTTAGCTACTTTAGGATTTTTTTCTACATCTAAGATAAATTCCTGACCAAACCCTTTGTAAGCAACCTTTAAATTTTTTTTATCACGCCATTTCAACCGATTAAGAAAAATATTTTTACTACTTAAAAATTCAACTGGAAGCTTCCAATTTGATCTCGTCATATGTGGTTCAGTTAAAATTAAATTTTTATGAGTTTTTTTGAACAATCCTGATCCATTACAATTAAAAATTTTTTTATCAAAAGACAATTTTTTTGCACCAATATACAAGGTATTATTTTTGTACCTACTAACGTCTTCGAAGCCATGTGGATGTTGCAAATTATTTTCTAAAAGAAATTTTTTTATTTTTTTCTCGCCCTCAATAATTTTATTTATTTGCAACCATCCAAATATATGATGTAGGTCTCTTCCAGATCTTGACAAATTTTTAAACCAACCAAAAAATAAGAACAAATCTCCGGTTTGGATATCCTTGTTTTTTAGTTCAGTTTGCGCTGCATTCGCTTGACCAAAAATACCTATTTCTTGATCAAGTCTTGGATCAAAATGGCAAAAGGTCTCAGACGAAACTGAACATTTAATTTTTTTTATGAAATCCTCTCCATTAAATTCATCAAATTTTAAATCTAAGTATCTGTGTGGAGATTTTTCTTTTTGTGGAATTGGTAAAGAAAATATCCTTCCATCGTTTAAGATTGGAGAAGGTCCACCGCCAGCACTTGAATCAAAGCCTTTGCGACTTAAGATTAGCCTCTTCAAAACTTTTATGAATTATTATAGTAATTGTAAAGTATAGGAATAAACTTTTCGCTTTCTCCTGACTCCTCAATATTGTGTTGCATCCAAGCTTTGAGTATCTCTTCTGAAACCAAAAACTTGGTTATCAACCAAGTAAATAGTTTACCTATGATTGGCATGTCGCTTCCTATGATCAACTCTGTAAAAAACAAAACACCCTCAGGACTATCTTTGTAGGCATGTATTAACTCCCCGCCTTTAAAACCAAACATACCCAATTGAAAATTATATTCTTCATTGTCAAATCTTGTAATAAGCACGCTCTCATTTATTAAATGGCCTCCAAAAGTTTCTTTTATATGCATTTTTGAACCCGCCATTACTCTTCCATTGTCATCCAATAACTTCTTTTTCCAATAAACTTTAATGTGGTCGTGAGGATGCCAAAGATGATACCTTGGAACTTCTTGACCATTGAAATCTGAACCGTTGTAAGTTGTAGTTTCATCGATGTGTTCAAACCACCATCTCAGATGTTTCACAGAAACGCCTTTCATCGGTGCGTGATGAATTGTTGCTTTCATTCCACCATTTGCCGTCTTCTCAAAAAAAGTTTTGGCAGAGTTAAAAGGCTTCATGGGCCCAAAAAAACCTATTTTTTGTTTGGAATTTTCCATCTCTATGTTTTTCATTTTATCTGGAAGGGTTAAAATTAGGTGTGGTGATCAAATAAGCCCAATAAAATATCCCAAACTGTAAGACTAAGCGAAAATATAACAGATATAGAGGGTAATCAGGAAAACTTTCTGGAGAAAGCGCCATGTAAATATTTGCTGGATAAACAGCAACAATCAATGCTGCCAACCCCCAAGCAGCAAACTTTCTAATTCTTGAAATTAAAATCCCAACTCCGCCGAGAATCTCAAAAAATCCGCTTATCAATACCGCTTTTAAATGAAAAGGGAAGCTTGGAGGCATTATCTTGAGATAAAACTCAGGGTTAATGAAATGATCAAATCCAACATAAATAAAAATAAAAGAAAAAATTAATAAGGCTAATTTTCGCCAGATACCTTTAGGTAAATCCATTGATTCAATTAGGAAGTCAATTCTAATATTCTTTTAAAACCTGTAATGTTCGCTTTTGCAATATTTTCCATGGATGGAGGATTCTCGCTGATATCGCCTAGCTCCTTTAAGACTAGATGAGCATCGTCATGCCCTTCCACATTTGTCATATCTTCAATCCAACGCTCAATGTTCTTCAGAGGACTAAAATCATAAAGATTCGTATAACAATCTCGCAATTGACCAATTTCAACATAGGCTGCTAAATCTGCTAATGTCACTTGATCTCCAGTGATAAACCTGTTCTTTTCTAACCAATTGGTATTTAAAGCATTTAATGAGTCTTTAAAAGACTTTTCAGCATTTCCAATTAAAATTTCAGGAAGATTTAAATCAGTTCTTACCTTTGGAGCAAAATAAGCTAAAGAAGCCTCCTTAACTTTTCGATGATGATAATGAAGAAAATCATCAACTTTTGCACGTTTTTCATTATCTTTCGGATAAAAGTCGAACCATTCAAATTTATTACATAAGTAACACATAATTGCGTGAGATTCAGAAAGCAAAAAACCTGTGCTTGGATCTTCCAATGCAGGTATTGTTGCGTTCGGAAACTTTTCTAAATAAGTTGGATGACGAGTTCCATTTTCTTGTTTGGATCCTGGCATTGTTAAAACTAATTCAAAGGGCATTTTTTTATTCAAAACTAACCATATTAGGGACCTACAAGCTTGAGACATTGGGACGCCATAAATTTTTAAAAGGCTACTCATAATTAATCTAAATCACTGGCATCGTGACGTTCAAGTATTGCATTGTCTTTTAATTGATCTGGAGATCTATTGACTCTAGCACCCCTTTTGTAAGCTACACGATCTGAAACTTCAGATGCCCAGCGCACAACATTTTCATAAGAAGCGACGTCCAAAAACTCTGCAGCGTCATATATATTTCTAAGTACTAGAGTGCCGTACCAAGGTGAAATGGCAATGTCAGCAATAGTGTAGTCGTCACCACAAATAAATTTCCTTTCGGCTAGATTTTTATCTAACACGTCTAATTGTCTTTTAACTTCCATAGCAAATCGATTGATGGGATATTCAAATTTTTCAGGAGCGTAGGCATAAAAATGACCAAAACCACCTCCAAGGTATGGGGCACTTCCCATTTGCCAGAATAACCAAGACATGCATTCTGCTTTTTTCGATGGATCGGTTGGTAAAAATTCTCCAAATTTTTCAGCCAAATAAACCAACATTGCACCAGATTCAAAAACTCTAGTATGTGGATCAGTGCTTCGATCAAGTAATGCAGGGATTTTTGAATTTGGGTTAATCTTTACAAAGCCACTTCCAAATTGATCGCCATTTCCAATATTAATAAGGAAAGCATCGTATTCTGCTCCTTCATAGCCTAAAGCTAGAAGCTCTTCTAACATGACAGTTACCTTTATCCCATTCGGCGTACCTAAAGAGTAAAGCTGTATTGGATGCTTACCGACGGGTAACTCTTTCTCATGTGTTGACCCAGAAATTGGTCTATTTATGTTTGCAAATTTACCACCATTTTTGCTGTCCCACTTCCAGACTTTTGGTGGTGTGTATTTTGAATCTGACATTTTTTCTCCCAATTAAAAAATATAAATTATCTTTTTTTATTATTCATTGCTAGCGAAATCTAATCATAGAAGAATTTAAATCACTGATTTTTTTTACTCCCATTAATTTCATATCTCTTTCGATTTCACTTTTCATATTTCCGAGGGCTTTTTCAACACCTTCTTGTCCTGCAGCAGCTAGACCAAATAAATACATTCTTCCTCCTGAACAAGCTGTTGCACCCATTGCTAGTGCTTTTAAAACATGTGTCCCTCTTTGTATACCTCCATCGAGAATCACCTCAATTTCTCCACCCACTTCTTGAAGAATTTCATCAAGTTGATCGAAAGAACTTCTTCCCCCATCAAGTTGTCTTCCCCCATGATTTGAGACCATAATTGCATCGGCCTTCATCTCTACTGCTTTTCTCGCATCCTTTGGACTCATTATGCCTTTGAGACAAAATTTTCTTCCCCAGTTTTCTTTGAGCTTAATAACTTCGTCCCAAGTCATACTCTGATCAAGCATAGTCGTAAAATAATCTCCAACAGAGATAGAAATATTCGTTCCTTCCTTTACGTGACTTGATAATTGAGAAAGTTCAAATTTTTCTCTGAATAAATAATTTAAAGCCCAAGCAGGTTTCATACCGAACTGAAAAATGCTTTTCGGAGTTAATTTTGGAGGCGTAGTAAAACCTGTTCGCAAGTCTCTTTCTCGATTACCTCCAGTGATGGTATCAACTGTTAAAGTTAAAATTTCAAAGTTAGCTTCCTGAGCCAGGGTAATCATTGAATCATTTAAACCTCTGTCCTTATGAAAATAGAACTGAAACATTTTAGGAGTATTGATCAGTTCATCTATATCTTTAAGTTTTACCGTTCCTAAAGATGAAACGCCAAACAAGGTATTGAACTTCTCAGCAGCTTTGGCAACCGCTCTTTCGCCTTGATAATGGAAGAGCCTTTGTAGAGCGGTCGGAGAACAAAAAATTGGTATTCCTAACTCATGACCCATTACTTTCACTGACATGTCAATATTTTCTACGCCGGCAAGCACATTCGGAACTAAATCAACATCCTGAAATGCTTCTGTATTTCTTTTATAAGTAGTCTCATCTTCTGCAGCTCCATCAATGTAGTGATAAATTGGACCTGGCAGTCTTCTCCTTGCCAAGTCTTTTAAATCTTTAAAGTTGTTGCAGTTTTTAAGTAATCTAGGCATGTGAATTTTAGAAAATCTTATTTAGGCAAAAAAAATTTAATGTTTTAAGCATATTTAACTTAGAAGGATGAAATTTAAAGATTTCTCGCAAACTCCTTTACCTTGTTCATATGATTATCGAACTCTTGATTGCTCATATTTGGGAGAACTGAAAAAAATCTTAGATACTTAGTTTTTAGGCCTCCGAGTTGAAAAACTGTCTTCTTTAATCTCCTAAATGGAATGTTTTTAAAAAAAGAAAAATTAAAATAGCTCACCATTGGTCCTCCATAGGTTATCGAAACAATTCCTATTTTATTTTTCATAGCACCCGGTACCGGATAACCATAGTTTTTAAAGAATTTATTGTCCGGTAGAATTGATTTGTACGTAAAAAACCACGTTGGATGCAAAACCCAATCTATCCAATTCTCAATGATTACGTTCATTCTCAAATTATGACAAGCACCCATCAAAAACATTGCATCTGATTTTTCTAGCCTTTCCCTGTAATCTATTACTAATTTCGGTGGAGGATTTATATCGCTTCGATAAAAAGGCAATTGCTCTTCCTCATCATATAGATTGATTAAGTCTATTTCATGTCCGTTTTTTTTTGCTTCTTCAATAAAAGTATCTCTTACGGCAGCATTAAAAGAGTTAGAAGTATTAAAATGACCAAAAATTAAGCAAATTTTCATAGGTTTTTATATCTCATTTAGTTTTTAAGAAGATTTTATCTTTCTAACGAATTTTTATGCTGTTTTTATTCGTTTCCATAAATAGTGTTATGTGTATTGTTTACTCGAACAAAAGTTGTACATTTAGAAAGTGTTTTGAGACGATTTGCACCTACATAAGTACACGCAGATCTGATTCCACTTAAGATATCTTTAATTGTATCGTCCGCATTGCCTCGATATTGAACTTCAACTGTTTTACCTTCTACTCCACGGTATTCATTGTGATTGTGATGTTTATCCATTGCAGATTCTGAGGCCATTCCATAAAATTTCATTAATCCATTTTCTACTTCACCTTCACATTCATCATGTCCAGCAAGCATTCCGCCTATCATTACAAAATCAGCGCCACCAGCAAATGCTTTAACAATATCGCCAGAATTTACACACCCTCCATCAGCAATAATATGTGCCCCAAGTCCATGAGCAGCATCGGCGCATTCTATTACTGCGCTTAGCTGGGGATAGCCAATTCCAGTTTTTATTCTAGTAGTACATACAGATCCTGGACCAATACCTACTTTTACTATATCTGCTCCTGCAAGTATTAGCTCTTGAGTCATATCTGCAGTAACAACGTTTCCTGCAGCTATAGTTGCTTTTGGACATTTATCTCTTAATTTTTTCACGGCATCTACGAAACGAATGGTGTAACCATTTGCAACGTCCAAGCCTATAAAACCAGTTGAGGTTTTGGAGAGATTAGAAATATCCTCAATGCCTCCAAACCAACAGATATTTTTTTTTCCCTTTTTAAATATCTCCGTATCTTTTTTTAGATATTGTTTAGCGGGACAGGTGATTAGATTGTATCTAGATAAGACTTTATGCATTGCAGGAGTTCCTACTGTATCCATATTCGCAGACATAATAGGAATTCCGGTCCACTTCTTTTTACTCCATAAAAACTGATGCGTTCTCTCTAGGTTGACCTCTCTTCTTGAGCTCATAGTTGACCTTTTAGGTCTTATGAGCACGTCTGAATAGTCAAGTTTTATGTCTTCATTTAATAGCAATTAAAGCCTCTGGATCACATATGCAACTTTATAATTTGTTGAAATTTACTCAACTTTAAATACTTCTGCTTCCATTTCTCCTGCGATAAGATCAATAGTCCCGCTCAAGAAATTTATACCATCAGTAACGCTATCAACTGACTTCACATTTATCTTTGTTCCGTCCATCGTCCATACACCCATTAAATCTCCTCTAGCGAGAACACCATCTGGACTTATGCCTCTGCCATAGCCAATCCATGTTCCCGAATTAGGTATGTTAGGATTCGATGTCAAAGTATAAGAGAGATAGACTTTTCCATATTGACCTGTATCTGCACTAGACATATTAATGGTACTCTCCAATTTTCCTACGGTTACTGAATCAATTGACCATTTGGCTGTAAAGCTTTCTCCTGTAACTTCAAATGCAAATGAAGAGATTGAAAACATTAAAATAGATGCAAAAATATATTTTTTCATATTTACTCTCCTAAATTATTAATAAATATAATTATAAACATTTTAACCTTTTTTTACTCCCACTCAATTGTTGCTGGAGGTTTGCTAGAAATATCATAAACCACCCTAGAAACTTTTGGGATTTCATTAATAATCCGATCGGATACTTTGTTTAATAAATTGTGTGAAATTTTTGATGCTTTTGCAGTCATAAAGTCAATTGTTTCGGCCGCTCTAAGTGCTATTACATACTCATATCTTCTAGCATCACCTACAACACCAACACTTTTTACAGGAAGAAATACTGCGAAGGCCTGACTAACTTTATTATATAAATTTGCATTAATTAATTCGTCAATAAATATTTGATCTGCCTCTCTAAGTACTTCTAATTTTTCCTTAGTAATCTCTCCTAACATTCTGACAGCAAGTCCTGGTCCTGGAAAAGGATGCCTTCCGATCAAAGCCTTAGGCAGACCTAGTGCTAGGCCAATCTTTCTAACTTCATCTTTAAATAGAGAGTTAAGGGGTTCAACTAAGGGTAATTTTAAATACTCAGGCAAACCTCCCACATTATGATGTGACTTAATTACATGGGCTTTTCCTCCTTTGACACCAGAAGATTCTATAACGTCTGGATAAATAGTTCCTTGGGCTAAATATTCGACCTTTTTTAATTTTTTGGCTTCTTTTAAAAAAACATCTATAAAAGTTTTCCCAATTACTTTTCGCTTTTCTTCAGGATCAGTTTTACCTTTTAAGTTTTTCAAAAAAAGCTTTTCTGAATCTGCAAAGTTTATTTTCACGCCTAAGGCTTTTTTTAAATCTCTTTTAACTTGCCTTGCTTCATCTTTTCTTAAAAGACCATTGTCTACAAAAATACACTCAAGCTTAGATCCAATTGCTTTGTGCAATAAAGCTGCTGCAACAGAAGAATCAACACCGCCCGATATTCCCAAAAGCACTTTGCTGTTTCCGACCTTTAATTTGATTTCTTCTACTAGTGACTCAACAATATTTTTTGATCGCCATTTTCCGGCACAACAACATATTTCCTTAGAAAATACTTCTAAAATTTTTGAACCTTTTTCAGTATGAGTCACTTCCGGATGAAACTGTAACCCATATATTTTTTGTTTTTGATTTTCTATTGCGGCAATTGAACAATTACTGCTAAAGGCAACTCTCTTAAAACCTTTCGGAAGTTTTGTGACTTTGTCGCCATGGCTCATCCATGCGTTAAGTTCTTTTGATAAGATTTTTTTGAATATTTTCCCTTTATTTAGTTTCACTTTAGTAGCACCAAATTCACTCTTATTAGAGGTTTTTACTTTACCTTTGAAATGTTGAGCGATTAATTGCATGCCATAACAGATGCCAAGAATTGGAATATTACTCTCCAAAATTTTGCTATCTATTCTTAAAATTTTTTTTGTGTAGACCGATTCTGGTCCTCCCGAAAGAATAATTCCTTTGGGATTGTATTTAAGAATATCTTTGTATGAAATTTGATGGGAAACGATTTCTGAAAAAACACCTATTTCCCTTACTCTTCTTGCAATTAATTGAGTGTATTGAGATCCGAAATCTAAGATTAAAATTTTTTCAGAATCTATACTGTTTTTCACTTTTAGCGAATTCTATAATTCGGAGCTTCTTTAGTTACATTTACGTCGTGAACATGGCTCTCGTTAATTCCTGAAGCAGTAATTTTGACAAATTTAGTCTTCGTTCTCATAGATTCAATATCTTTATTTCCTGTATAACCCATGCTTTGTTGCAAGCCTCCAAGCATTTGATGAAGAGTCGTTTCAACTGAACCTTTATAAGGGACTCTTCCTTCAATGCCTTCTGGAACTAATTTTTCAGAAGTTGAAACATTTTCCTGAAAATATCTATCTCCAGAATTACTCTCCCCCGACATTGCTCCGACCGAACCCATGCCTCTATAAGATTTGTAACTTCTGCCTTGATATAGTTCTACTTCTCCTGGCGCTTCTTCAGTTCCAGCTAAAATACTTCCAAGCATTATGGAGTTGGCCCCAGCTGCAATTGCTTTAGCTATATCTCCGGAAAATCTGATACCGCCGTCAGCTATGACTGGAACGTCTTGTTCTTTTAAGGCTGACACGACGTTAGCTATTGCCGAAATCTGTGGAACCCCAACTCCCGTAACTATTCTCGTCGTACATATAGAACCTGGACCAATGCCAACTTTTATTGCATCTGCACCAGCTTCTACTAATTTTAAGGCTCCTGCTCCGGTTGCTACATTTCCTGCTATTAATTGCAACTCAGGATAGTCTTTTTTTATCGACACAACTCTTTCAATAATACCTTTTGAATGTCCATGAGCGCTATCGACCACTAAAACATTTACCCCTGCATTTACTAACGCATCTATTCTTTCTTCCGTCTCTTCCCCATTACCAACTGCAGCGCCTACCATCAACCTCCCTTCGTCATCTTTAGTAGCTAACGGAAAATCCTTAGTTTTATTTATGTCCTTAAGGGTCACTAAGCCTTTGAGAGAAAAATTTTTATCGACTAGAAGAATTTTTTCTATTCTATTTTTGTACAGAAGATCTTTAATCACGTCTAAACTTTCTTTTTCAGTGGCTGTTACCAACTTCTCCTTAGGAGTCATAATATTGGATACTGCTAGAGTTGAATCAAGAACATTCCTAAAGTCTCTTGAAGTAACAATCCCAACCAAATTTTCATTTTCAACAACGGGCATTCCTGAAATATTGAATTCCTGAGTTAACCTTATAAGCTCTCCTACAGTTTTGTCTGGAGAAATTGTAATTGGCTCTCTGACGATTCCGCTTTCAAATTTTTTTACAGAATTAACCTCTTTTGCCTGTTCTATAATTGGCATATTTTTGTGAATAATTCCTATTCCTCCAAGTTCTGCTAGAGCAATAGACATTTTGCTTTCGGTGACTGTATCCATAGCGGCTGATACCACAGGAATTTTTAAATCTATGGATCGAGTCAATTTTGTGCTTAAATCGGTGTCTTGAGGTAAAACTTCGGAATAATCAGGGAGCAGAAGCACGTCATCGAAGGTTAAAGCTTGTTCTTCAATATGCAACATCTTCAAATTATACAGAATGGTTAAAAAAAACAAAGGCAATTAGAAATATGAGTTTTAAGGGTTGGAATATGGTGAGTATCGCGGTTCTCATGGAATTTTCTGTAATTGGTTTTACATTTTATTGTTATCCACTAATGTTTGCTTCCTTAGAAAAAGAATTAGGTGCTTCTCAAGCTCAATTGTCTGGTGCCTTATCTTTGTTTTTTATTTGCTCTGCTGCAGCCTCCATAGTTTTAGGCAGGCTTTTGGACAAATACTCTGTCAAACACATTATGTTGATTGGTGGACTTATTTTTAGTCTCGGATTAGTTTCAATTGCTTACGTCGAAAGTATTTTTTTCTTGCTTTTAATTTATGCAACCTTAATTGCAGTTGGTGGTCCAGCTTTAGGCAACTTATCTGTCACTAAACTTGTAGCAAATTGGTTTGATGCGAAAGCAGGAATCGCGCTTGGAATCGCAGCAATAGGCATATCTTTTTCTGGAGTAATGTTACCTATTCTCGTCGATCCGCTAATTAGCTTGATCGGTTGGAGAAATGTGTATCTTGTTTTTGCGGCCATAGTTATTTTTCTACTTCTCCCAATAATCTATTTATTTGTTGTAAATACTCCTGAAGAAGTAAATCAATACAAAGACAATGATGCCAATCCCAATATTGAATCAGTGGCTGAAGAACCTCTGCCAATGATGGATTTTTTTAAACATAGTAGTTTTTGGTTTATTTCTTTGGCTTTTGCTCTTCAATTTTTTTCTATGGGAGGTGTATTACTTCATTTAATACCTCATGCCGAAAATTTAGGATTTGAAGAAATTTGGGAGGCTTTTGGATTTCCTTTAAAACAAACTGTCTTTGCCTATTCTCTTGCTGCTTTTGGAGGAGTAGTTGGAAAAGTTTTATTTGGATATTTAATTGATAGGATGTCTGCAAATCGTCCGGTCATGATTATGATGACTATGCAGGCAGCTGGAATTTTTGGTCTAACAATTGTTGAAAGCTTTGATATGTTTTTAATATCATGTTTTGTTTTTGGTTTGGGTTTTGGCGGAGCAATGGTTTTGATGAGCGCTTGTTTCTTGAAAGCTTTTGGTTCTCACAATCTAGGATCCGTTAGAGGTATTTCTGCACTAATAATTGTTCCAGTGCAGCCTCTAGGGATACTAATAGTTGGGCAAGCATTTGACGCTGGCATTTACAAAGAATCTTTTATGCTAATGGGAGCTGCAAGTATTTTAGCTCTATTAGTCTCATCAAGAATTTCTATCGAGAAAAGAGATTATCCGTCTTTGCAGCCGCAATAAAATCGTTTCTGTGAAGGCCTTTTATTTTATGTGACCACCAAGATACTGTTACTTTGCCCCACTCCAAGGTAATTTCTGGATGGTGGTCTTCCTCTTCTGCCAAATTTGCAACCTTAGAAACAAATTCTAATCCGGCCAGATAGTTATCAAACGAAAAAGCACAGATCAAACGATCAATACCATTTGTTTTTTGAATTTCCCAAGCTGGAATTTGTGGCTTTAATTCTTCAATTTCTTCTTGTGTTACAAGAGGAGCATCTTCTCGACAGGCTACACAAGAACTTTCAGTAAGTTTTTCTGGACTCATTTGATACCCCCTTTGGTAAGTTTCTTTGGATCTAAATATTTATTTAATTGAGCTCTGGTTAAATCTGTTTCTTCAAGAGCTACTTCTATTATTGGTAAGTTTTCCTTATAAGCTTTTTTGGCAATTTCAGCTGCCTTTGCATATCCAATCACAGGGTTAAGAGCTGTGACAAGAATTGGATTTTTATTCAAAGCACTCTCTAAAGTTTTTTTATTAACCTTAAAAGATTTAATAGTTTTATCAGCCAAGACTTTCATGCTGCCTGTTAATAAAGCCATACTTTTAAGAAGGTTGTAAGCTATGACAGGAAGCATTACGTTTAGTTGAAAATTTCCTGACTGTGCGGCAATTGTTATCGTTACGTCATTTCCAATAACATCGGCAGAAGCCATGGCAACTGCTTCAGGTATAACAGGATTAACTTTACCAGGCATAATACTGCTACCAGGCTGCAACGCTTTCAGTTCTATTTCTGATAGTCCTGCAAGAGGTCCAGAATTCATCCACCTGAGATCATTTGAAATTTTCATCAAAACCACTGCAAGATTCTTTAGCTCTCCTGAGACTTGAACCGCTGTATCTTGAGCACTTAATTCATGAAAAAAGTTTTCGCTCGCAATAGCTTTGCATTTACCTCCTATTAAAGTAGATAACTCTTTTGCAAAAGTTTTAGCAAATCTTGGATGTGCATTTATGCCGGTTCCTACCGCAGTCCCACCCAAGGGCATTTCTAAGAGTCTTTTCTCTAAGAAGACTAATGTTTTTTTGGTATTTTTGAGCTGAGAAGACCAAGCAGACAATTCTTGAGAAACTTCTATGGGCATAGCATCCATTAAGTGAGTTCTTCCTGTTTTAATTATCCCTTTAAACGCTGCTTCTTTTTTTTCTATTTCAATAATTAATTTTTCTAAAGCAGGATAAAGCTTCTCAGTTAAGTCTTTGTAGGCGCTCACTTTAATAGCGGTTGGAATAACATCATTACTGCTTTGACTCATATTTACATCGTCGTTTGGATCAATATGAACACCATTCAATTTAAAGGCTAAATTAGCAATCACTTCATTTGCATTCATATTTGAGCTAGTTCCAGAACCAGTTTGAAATACGTCTAGAGGAAATTCTTTATTATGTTTACTTTGCCAAACTTCTTTAGCGGCTTTTGAAATTGCGACGGCTTTTTTTGTACTTAAAAAGCCTAATTTTTTATTTGCTTTTGCTGCAGCGTCTTTAATTAACCCTAATGTATCGACAAAAGAATTAGTAAAAGGAAAATCCATTTTTATGCCACTGATTGGGAAATTTTCTATAGCTCTTTGAGTTTGAGCACCATACAAAGCATTTTTCGGAACATAAACCTCACCAAGACTATCTTTCTCTAAGCGAAATCCTTTTTTTATTTTTGCCATAACTTTTCTGAGTGTTTAAAATATAATTGTACAAAATATTTATTTAAATAAACGATTTAAATTTTTTAAATCTCTGCTATCGGGAGCAATTATGTCAGAAAAAGAAATTCAATTACCTATCGATACAACATTGGGGAAATTGCCTCAAAAAGAAAAAGGCTCATTATCGCCAATAGAATGTAAATCACCCGAAGAGCTTAGAAGACACCAATTGGAAAGGCTCGCTGCTGGCTTTAGGATGTTTTCACATTTTGGTTACGATGAAGGAATTGCAGGTCATATCACTTTAAGAGACCCAGAGTATCCTCATTATTTTTGGGTGAACCCTTTTGGAATGCATTTTGGTCAGATATGTATTTCTGATTTAATTCTTGTCGACAGAGAAGGAAATATTGTTCAAGGAGAAGGGAAAATGTTGAACACAGCGGCTTTTGCTATCCATTCAAGACTTCATGAAGCTAGACCAGATGTAAATGCAGCGGCTCATTCTCATTCCATGTATGGAAAATCTTTTTCTAGTCTTGGCAGATTATTGGAACCAATTACACAGGATTCATGTGCTTTTTTTGATAACCATGTTTTATTTGATGATTTTACTGGAGTTGTCTTAGAAACAGATGAAGGAGATAGAATAGCTAAAGCACTTGGAGATAAAAAAGCTGCAATTTTAAAAAATCATGGACTTTTAACAACTGGTGAATCTGTGGATGCGGCTTTATGGGCCTTTTTATCGATGGACAGATGTTGTCAATCTCAGTTGATAGCAGAATCAGCAGGTCAAATGGAAAGAATCTCGGATGAGGTTGCAGAATTGACAAAGTCGCAAGTTGGATCTGAATTTGCGATGTGGGCTAGTTTTCAACCTATTTATGATTTAATGCTTGAAAAAGACGACAGCTTCTTAAATTAATAATTTAAGGACATTCAAAAATGTTCTCTTTCTTTTTATTATTTTTGTTGGTGGGTTTTATTATTCATTTACTTATCCGTCATTTTTTTAAAAAAAGAAACTTTGTTGATGCACCTGATGGAGTTAAGAAACAACACAAGATGGCAGTACCAATTTCAGGCGGATTGTCATTTGGCTTAAGTTACTGTCTTTTCGTTTTGGTCTGTCTCTTAATATTTTATTTTGACTTAAATGATTCTTTAAATATTCAATTACCACTCAATGGCTATGGATCAAATTTTCCTTTTTTTGCTTTCATAATTTTGCTTCTACTTTCTCTTGTTTTATTAATTATTTGTTTAATTGATGATCTTGTAAACTTACCAGTGTGGGTTAGATTGTTTGTGCAAATAAGTTGCTCTGTCTTATTTATTCAACTAGGAGATGTAGGCCTGATAAATTTGGGATCTTTGCTGGGAGGTGGGGAAATCATATTGGACGAATATTTAGCTTTTATTTTTACTATTTTTTGTATTGTGGGTGTGACTAATGCATTTAATTGGATTGATGGGATTGACGGTTTCTTTGGCTCGCAGGTTTTATTAGCACTTTTGGGGATGATTATCTTAAGCGGAAGAATATCCGTCTTTCATATTACCTTTTTATCAGCTATATCTCCTTATATTGTCATGAATCTTGGCCTCTTAGGCGATAAATTCAAAGTGTTCATTGGTGATCACGGCGCCATGATGATTGGATTTCTTATTGCTGGTTCTTTTGTTATGCTTTCCCAAGCTACTGAAGGTATTCACGTTGAAGGAATTAGACCTGTGGATGCTCTGTGGTGTATAGGCCTAGTGCTGCTTAATGCATTCAGAGTAATTTGGAAAAGATTAATTAAAAAAACTTCGATTTTCAGTTCCGATAGAGAACATATTCATCATTACTTTCTCGATTTAGGTTATTCAACAGGAAAAACTCTTGTTATTGTTTCTTCCATAAGTTTAATTATTTTTTCCTCAGGCATTGCACTTGCTTTACTGAATGCTCCTGATTGGATTTCCCTATTAGCTTTTCTAGGGATTTTTATGTTTTGGAACTTTTTTAGTAAAACTATTTATAACAAACTTATGAAGCAGCGAGAATCTCTTCAATCATCCAAATAGTATCTTTCCCAAAATACATCTCGTCATCGATAAAGAACGTTGGAATCCCGAATAATCCTCTTTTAACTGCATCTTCGGTGTTTGAAATCAACTTAGTTTTAACATCTGGATCCTGCATTTGCTCCAATAATTTTTCTGAATCAAATCCTGATTCCTCAAAAGCAGCTTTTATTACTTCAGGATCATCCATTTTCTTTGGTTCTTCCCACATGTGAACAAGGACTTTTTCAATGTAATCTTCTAAGTATCCATCCATTTCTGCAGCTATAGCTCCACGAACAATTTGGAGACTAATTACTGGAAAATGGGGATTCATTTTAAATTTTGTTAATCCATGACGATTAACAAACCTTTCTATTTCTAAAGATTGGTACTCGTTTTTATTCAAAACCCCAAAAAATTGTTCCATTGGAGGTTTGTTATTCGTGGATTTAAAAATTCCCCCCAATAAAACTGGAATGTAATTTATTTCACAATCATATTTTTCAGGAAATTTTTTCAAAACATTAAACCCGAAATATGCATTTGGGCTTGCAAAATCAAAATAAAAATCTATTTTTTTCATCAGGTCTCCTCTTCATTATCAATTGTAATTCTGGTTCTATCCGCATTAATAATCTCTATAGTCCGAGTATAGTTAAGATCGCTGCAAAATCCATTCATAAAAGAGTTAAAAATTTTGTCAGATACTCCCGTTCCGTCATCATAAGAAATTCCAAACAGAGTCTCACATTTTTCTACATCGGATAGTCTGTCGTCTTTAGCAAGTCCGCTAAGTAAAAAATCTACGGTGTATTCTTCATCGGACATTCGAATTCCTTTATCCAGACTAGAGTCTAGAATTAAATATTTATCACCAGTTTCTGACCAACTACTCCAAAGTGGCAGGTTTTTTTCTCTACCTTTTCCTGGATTTCCTGTGTAAGCAAATTCAGCCCAATATGACTGAATATCTTTTGAGAGTTGAACAGCAGGAGCATAAGAACCTCGGCCAAATAAAAAACTTCTAATTATAAAATTTTCAAAAGTTCCAAAAACAAACAAAATTTCCAATGCATGCGCTGCGCCAACTAATTTAGACAATTCAACTCCATTTACTTCTTTCAATTCGTCCCAGTCGAATCGATAGGCATAGGTGTCTAAATGTCCACTTTTGACGAGACTGCTAGCAGGAATGTCGACCGCAGAGTTTTTCCAAAATCCTGATCCATAAAAATTTATTGCATCATAATAATCTGGATCAATTATTTTTGTGGGCATTACATCAATGCCAGCAGTTTTGAATAATCCTTTTGCAGGTTCCCATTCTACAAAATTAGGGTTCATCGAATTGAAAAACTTATTTTCGTCCTTATTAGTTCCAAAAATAATGGGTACTTTATTAAAATTTGAATCGGTGTAAGCTTCTTGAAAACCACCTTTTAAGATTACGTGACCATCTGGAAATACTCTGGGCATACCAACTTTTGCTGGTCTATCATTTAAAAGTGCTTGAGTTAATTCTTCTGGTGATGCTTTGTAAAGAAATTCTTTTTGTTGAGCCTCACTCATACCTTCTTGAACAGATCTAGCTTCTTGTAAGTTATCAGCTAGTTTTTGAGAAACAACTATTTTATTAAAAATATCTAATGAACTATCAGTGGGAGCTTCTCTATTGTCTGGCAAGTAGCTTTCACTTGCTGTTATAGATGACACACTTGAGACTCCGCTCTGAACAATTACTTTGTGAAATAATCCTGCTGCCAATGGTGAAGCGAACAGCGCAGTCACATTATGACCGCCGGCAGATTCTCCAAAAATTGTAACGTTGTTAGGATCTCCTCCAAACGCATCTATGTTTTTCTTTATCCATTTGAGGGCAGCGATTGTATCCAGTGTTCCGAAATTACCAGATTTCTCTTCGAGTGAGGAATTTTGATCTACTAAAGAAGGATGTCTGAACCATCCAAGAGCTCCCATTCTGTATTGAATAGTGACAACGATCACTTCTTGTTCAGACACTAACATGCTTGGATCGTAAATCTTGGCATCCCCAACAATGTTCCCACCTCCATGAATCCACATCATGACGGGTAGTGGCTTGTCCATTTCGTTTATTTCTTGCTCTGATAATCTAGGAGACCATATATTCAAATATAGACAGTCTTCACTACCGATGAATTTTTCTTCTGCAAAAATTATTTCTCTTTGGAAGCATTCGTCTGAAAATTCATTTGCTTGCAATAGCCCATTCCAGCTTTCTGCAGGTTTTGGCGATTTCCACCTTAGATTTCCTATAGGCGCTTTAGCGAATGGAATTCCTTTCCATGCAAAAGTATTATTGTCGTAATTTGTTCCAATCACTAATCCTTGTGAAGTGTCACGAATTGAGTCTTGATTAGCTACATTGCTGCAGGAAACAACAATGAAAATCATAATTGCGTAAACTAAATACTTCATATTTTTTATTTTGATTTTATTTTAGAAATTTCTTAGTTATTATTATCCAAGAAATTAACTAAATAAGATAATAAAAATTATGCAAATTGCGCCGATACCTACGCTTTCGAGTGACATTAATGACATCCGAACAAAGACAGCAAATATAGTCTCAGAGCAAATAATTCCTAACGAATCCGAAATTTATAAAGGTGGAGATATTGCGAAATCTATCAGGTCAGAAATTAGAGAAACGGTAAAATCTGAAAATCTTTGGGCGCCCCATTTACCTCAAGAATATGGGGGTATGGGAATTGGTTTTATGGCTCATGCTTACATGAATGAAATTTTAGCTTGGTCGCCCCTTTCAAATAGATTGTTTGGAGTCATCGCACCCAACTCAGGCAATCAAAAAGTTTTATTGAAATATGGGACTAACGAGCAAAAGAAGAAATGGTTAGAACCGTTAGTTGCCGGTGAAATGGAATCCGCCTTTTCGATGACAGAACCCGATAGTGCTGGTTCCGATCCTAGATCTATAAAAACAACTGCAGTTAAAGATGGAGATGAATGGGTAATAAATGGTCATAAAGTGATGACTTCCAATGGAATAAGAGCAGATTTTGCAATTGTGATGTGCAGAACTGAAGAAGAATCTGATTCTGGAGAAGTAAATTCCAAGATGACTCAAATTATAGTCCCCACAAATTCTCCAGGATTCAATATCATAAGATCAGTACCAATTTGGGGTCATACTGGAGGCGATCACGTAGAAATTAAATACGAAAACGTGAGAGTCCCTTTAGAAAATCAACTAGGTGCAAGAGGATCTGGTCATGCTGCAGCTCAAGATAGATTAGGTGCTGGAAGAGTCTTTCATTGCATGAACAGTATAGGTCAAATGTGGCGTGCTTTTGATCTTATGTCTAAGAGAACTACAACTAGAGAAGTTCATGGTGGTCTTCTTGAAAGCAAGCAAATGATTCAAGGTTTTATTGCCGACTCATACATAGACATCCAAACTGCAAGATTAATGACAATACATTGTGCTGAAGTTATGGACTCTGATGGTGATCCAAGAGTGGATATATCTGCAATCAAAATTTATGTTCCTGCAGCTATGCATCGTGTTGTTGATCGAGCTATCCAAGTTTATGGTTGGAAAGGTGTTTCTGCAGATTTACCTTTATTTGGAATGTATCAGGGAGCAAGGACATTACGTCTAGCCGATGGTCCAGATGAAGTTCACAGAATTTTAATCGCTAAACAAATTCTCAAAAAATATAAAGACGGACTTTCCTGGGATTTTGGAGTTTAAAGTCTTATCTTATTATTTTAACGTTTTTACCTATCGTGTCGTCGATCCAATTTCTGGATTCAAAGTCTTTAAGTTTAATTGACGAACTAGCAGTTGCAATAAGCTCATCATCTTGAAACAAATCGGCAGAAGAGAATGCAATTGATTTCCCTATTTTATTAATTCTCGCTACTGCAATTGTCAACTTTGGTTCGCCAGAAGATAAAAAATTTACGTTTACGTCTATTGATAAGGGAACTTTCTTAAAATCAACCAATTGCATGACTAGAAAAGCCATACTGGCATCTAGCATAGTTGTAATGAATCCACCTTGAAGAATTGTGCCATCTGAATGACAAAAAAATTCATCGGGGTTAAATGACATTTTTAACGTCTGCTCCTTGAAGTTCATTTCTAAAACTTCAGCATCCATCTTTTCTAAATAGGCTGGAAGGTTTTTATTTGTGCTCATCGTTAAATATTGGAAAAAGCTTCTAAGGCTCTTTTTCTTGATTCTTTTAAATCAACTATCATTTTAGGGTAGCTTATATTTAGCCTAAAATCATTAGGAGGGTTATGAATTAATTTTTCAGGCACATCTTTAAGAACTGGTATAAATTTTTTTATAAACTCGCCCTTCTTATCGAATTTTTCTGACTGAGTTATTGGATTAAAAATTCTGAAATAAGGAGCTGCATCCACGCCGGTTGAAGCGCTCCACTGCCACCCTCCATTGTTTGAAGCATGATCTCCATCTATGAGCCTTTTCATGAAATATTGTTCGCCTCGCCTCCAATCAATGAGTAAATTTTTTGTTAAAAACATAGCAACTACCATTCTTAATCTATTATGCATCCAACCCGTTTCGTTCAATTGAGTCATAGCGGCATCAATTAATGGGATGCCCGTTCTTCCTTTACACCAATCTTGAAAATCTTTTTCATCATCTCTCCATTTCATAAGATCATATTTTTCGCTAAAGGATTTATTTTGACTGACTCTTGGAAAGTGAAAAATAATATATTTGTAAAACTCTCTCCATAAAATTTCATTCATCCAAGCATGCTGCCCTGTTCCCGGGGTATCATCAAAAGTTTCAAGTAATTTATTTAGACAATATTTTGCTGAAATCATACCCGAAGTTAAATAAGGAGAAAGCTTGCTAGTTGAATCAAGTGAAGGAAAATCTCTTAGTTTTTTATAATCCGAAACTTTATCTTTAACAAATTGTTCAAAAATATTAATTACAGTTTCAGAACCAACTGGGTACTTAGAAATTGCGTTTAAAAAATGCTCATCGGTTAATTCATAATTTGGTATGTCGTCGCTGTCTTCAACTAATAAATTTTGATCTAAAGGTTCAGGTAGAATTGCTAAATCCTTTTCGGTTAGTTCCGCTCTAAATACTTTTGAGTAAGGCGTAAAAACTCGGAAATAATTTCCAGTGCCTGTTTTTATCAACTCAGGATTAATTATAGAAGAATCAAAAATATTTAAGTTAACATTGATTTCTCCTAATTCACTTTTAAGGTTTTCGTCTCTTAATCTTTCATTGCAACCATATTCTCGATTAATAAAGACTTCGTTGATTTTGTATTCGCTGACAAAATTTAGAATCTTATCAACCTCTGTTTTAATTCCATCTGCATGAATTACTTTAAAGCTGATATTTTTTCTTATTAATTCGTCTTTCAACTGATGTAGATGATTTAGCTGAAATTTAATTTTTAAGGGACTGTCATTATGATTCTCCCATTTTTTCGGATTAAAAATGTATGCCGCGATTAATCCATTTTTACCTAATGAAGCATTATAAAAAGCAGTATTGTCTTGTAATCTGAGATCGTTAGAAAATATAAAAAGTTTTTTCATATCTGGTGACAAGATGATGGTAACGCTTTGCCCAAAACTTTAATTTAACATCATCCTGTCATTAAAATGGGTTGATGCCAGTGACATCAACCCGATATACCTGAGATAGGAGAGATTTCTGGGGAGAAAAGATTCTCAGGTTTCAGATAATATTACTCTTACTCAGTGAATAAACGGGTTATAAATATAAAAAAATTAGTTATTAAAAGTTATAAGAAAATTTGCCTTAATTGAATCTTATTCCAGCGTTTTTCAACCTTTCAATTAATGGTTGGCCTAGACCTGATGCAGGTGTTAAAAACCCACCAAAATTTTCTCCTCCAGGAAGATCATTGCAAAGTGCAATCGTTAAAGCTGATTCACATACCATTTTTGAAGTGGATTTATAGCCTGGGTCTCCATCTCCATAAATTGTTGAAACCTGCTTTTCTCCATCCTCTGCTTCTGCAATGAATACACCCTTAAACCAACCTTTTTCTTGAATTTCTGTTGAAGGCCCTTCTCCTGGTTTTGGCAAAAACCTTCTTACTAAGTGTTTTAAAGGCGTTGAAATTATTAAAAAAGCCGCGATTAACCCGAATGTAGCTAGCCTAGCTGCTGATTTAGATGAATATGCTCCATGCTCTTTAAAGGTAAAATTAGCTCCATACGGTTTTTGACTCATCTCCATTAATGCCGCAGACCTTCTCACAACCCTTGTATTAGCAACGGCAAACAAACCTAATCCAGACCATTTTTTGGCTTCATCTATCCATTTTATTTTTATCGAATCTTTACTACTTTCTCTTTGGAGCTCAGAAACTGAGCCCTTTGGATTCAATAGGAATGGATCACGCATCTCTTTTGGCAATCTTCCCATAGTGAAAATTGATTCAATAGTTCCTCCAGAAGCACCTCCAAAAGCTGAATGGAAAACCTCTACTTTTTTAACTGCTTTGTTCATTTTATTTATTGCAAACAAAGTTCCTAAATCAGAGGGTAAAGAATCATACCCACATGAGGGAATAATTCTTACCCCTCTAGCAACAGCTTCTTCATGATAAAGATCCATTTGCTTTTTTACCCAATGGTTCTCTCCGGTAATGTCAACGTAATGAGTATTCTCGAAAACACAGGCTTTCATTAGTAATGACCCATACTTTGCATAAGGACCAGCAGTGGTCAACAAAACTTTGGTTGTCTTCGCTATATCGCGTAATTCTTCGTAATTATTTGCATCGGCAATTAACATGTCACAATCTAGATCTAGCTCCATTTTTACCTGTTTTAATTTATCCTCATTTCTTCCAGCAATTGCCCAAGATAAATCAGGATAATTTTCTTTTAAATATTTAGCACAAAGTTTTCCTGTAAAACCGGTAGCTCCAAAGACTAAAACTTTATATTTTCTTTCCATAATTTTCTCAAATATATTTTTAAATATATTATATTGTGAGAGTATTTAAAAATTAATTGGAGATATTATGATCAATAAACAGTTTAATTTAGCGAAAAGACCAAATGGAATGCCTGAAGATGATTGTTGGGAGCTGCAAGAAAATGAAATACCTGATTTACTTGAAAATCAAATATTAATTGAAGTTAATTACCTTTCTGTTGATCCTTACATGAGAGGGCGCATGAACGATATGAAATCATATGCCGAGCCAGTAAAGATAGGTGGCATTATGGTTGGAGAAAGTGTCGGAAAAGTTATTCAATCTAGATCTGAAAAATACAATATTGGAGATTTCGTAACTGCTCATTTAGGATGGCAAACACATATAGTTGCTGACGATAACAGTTTATTTGTTAGAAGAATTTATCCTGATCTTGCACCAATACAGGCATTTCTTGGAGTAGCTGGAATGCCTGGTAGAACGGCGTATTTTGGTTTATTAGATGTAGGAAAATTAAAACCTGAAGATACCGTAGTCGTCTCAGCGGCATCTGGAGCTGTAGGCTCAGTAGTGGGTCAGCTTGCTAAATTAAAAGGATGTAAAACAATAGGAATCGCTGGAGGCAAAGAAAAGTGTTCATTTGTTAAAGACGAAATGGGATTAGATCATGCTATCGATTATAAATCTGGAGATCTTGAAAAGAGTCTTAACGATGCTTGTCCAAATGGTATAGACATCTATTTCGAAAATGTTGGTGGTGAGGTCTCGAACGCAGTAGCGCCTTTAATTAACCATGGAGCTAGAGTTCCTATTTGTGGTTATATTTCTGCTTATAATTCTTTTAATCCTGATATGGATAGCAGAGATGACCTTCCTGAAACCCCCTTTGATGTTTTTGGTTCTTTAGATCCAGTTCCAGAGCACAGGTTTTTTGTAGTGACTGAATTTATGGACAAATGGGATATGGCTACCAAAGAACTTACAGAATGGATTAGAAAAGGCGAAATAAAATATAAAGAGTCTGTTTTAGAAGGATTTGAAAATATGCCTCAAGGTTTGAGAAACGTGCTCTCGGGTAAAAATTTTGGAAAACAGTTAATTAAGGTTTAGGTATTTAAAGATAAAAATTTAAGAGTTTATTTCCTCAAAAATAGCTTTACCTATTTCAGCTGGGCTTTTTACAATTCTTACTCCGGCAAGCTCCAAAGCTTTAAATTTATCGATTGCTGTTCCTTTGCCACCCGAAATGATTGCTCCTGCGTGCCCCATTCTTTTTCCTGGAGGCGCGCTTACACCTGCAATATAAGATACTACTGGTTTATTAATTTTTTCTTGGATATATTCAGCTGCTTCTTCTTCTGCTGTTCCTCCTATTTCACCAACCATAACAATCCCTTCTGTTTGCGAATCTTCTTCAAACATTTTTAAGATATCTATAAAGCTCGATCCTGGAATTGGATCTCCTCCTATACCCACACAACTGGATTGACCTAATCCAATTGCGGTTGTTTGATCTACTGCTTCATAAGTAAGGGTCCCTGACCTAGAAACAATTCCTACTTTTCCTTTCTTGTGAATTTCCACAGGCATTATCCCCAATTTTGCTTCTCCCGGGGTTATTACCCCAGGACAATTTGGACCAATAATCTTGACTCCCATTTCATCTGCCTTTGCTTTTAAATACAGCATATCAAGTGTTGGAATTCCTTCGGTGATTACAATGACTAACTTTAACCCAGAGTCTAAGGCATCATTTATTGAATCTTTACAATATGGAGCTGGTACAAATATTATCGAAGTATCTGCGCCTGTGCTTTCAATTGCCTCTGAGACATTTTCAAATACGGGGCGGTCAAGATGTATTTGCCCTGCCTTTCCTGGAGTCACTCCACCAACAATTTTAGTTCCATATTCAATTGATTGAGAACAATGCAACGTAGCTTGAGAACCAGTAAAACCCTGACAAATAGCAATTGTATTTTTGTTAATAAGGATACTCATTCAGATAGTTCCACAGCTTTTTTTGCTGCTTTAGATAAATCTAATTCTGTGAAGACATTCAATTTGCTCTTCTCGAGAAGGGTCTTTGCAATTTCTGAGTTATTGCCTTTTAAACGAACAACAACTGGTATCTTGATACCAACATCTTTGATAGCGGAAATTATTCCTTCTGCAACGACATCACATCTCACAATTCCGCCAAAAACATTAATCAAAATTGATTTAACTTTTGAGTCTGAAATGATTATTTTGAAGGCCTCAGTTACACTTTCTTTATTCACAGCCCCACCTACATCAAGAAAATTTGCTGGAAATCCTCCTGCTAATTTAATAATGTCCATTGTGCCCATTGCCAGCCCTGCTCCATTGACCATACATCCAACACTTCCATCCAAAGTTACATAATTTAATCCCCACTTGGAAGCCTCTAACTCCAGAATATCTTCTTGGGACTCATCTCTCATTTTTTTTATCAAATCTTGTCTGTAAAGAGCATTGCTATCTACATTAATTTTTCCATCCAAACACTTTAGCTTTCCTTCTTTATCTATGACCAAAGGATTAATTTCAATTAAAGAAAAATCTTTTTCAGTAAATAGATTGATAAGGTTTTTTAACATTAAACTAAAATCTGATTTTTGAGAGTTATTTAAATTTAACCCCATAGAGAGCGAGTCAACATCTTCCTCTTTAATTTGGTTAGATGAGTTTAAGAAAACTTTAAATATTTTTTCAGGGCTGTTTGTTGCAACTGTTTCAATATCTACTCCTCCTTCAGGTGACGCGATCAAAGCAATAGATCTTGTCGTTCTATCAATCACTAATCCTAAATAAAGCTCTTTTTCTATATCGGTACATTCTTCTAAAAGGATGCAAGAAACTGGTTGTCCTTTAGCATCAGTTTGATAAGTTACTAGATTTTTTCCTAACCATTTTTTACAAAACTCTCTTATTTCTTCGGGTGATTTGGTAAGCAAAACCCCTCCTGCTTTCCCTCTACCTCCGGCATGAACTTGAGCTTTTACAACATATTCTTTTACTTTTAAGTTTGTAGTAGCTTGTTCAATATCATCAATCGAAAAAATCAATTCTGATTTTGAAACTGGAAGACTGTAACTTTTAAATAAAGATTTTGCTTGATATTCGTGTAAATTCAAAGTGCTTGCATGGTAGCAAGAAAGAGAAAATAAAAAAAGAAGTTAGATTGGTAAAGTTATACCGCTCTCTTAATGAGCATTTTTTTTATCTCGTTTATCGCTTTGTTTGGGTTTAACCCCTTAGGACAAACTGATACACAATTCATTATTCCATGACATCTAAAAACACTGAAAGCATCTTCCAATTGGTCTAATCTCTCCTCAGTCGCAACATCTCTGCTATCTGAAATAAATCTGTATGCTTGAAGAAGTGCAGCTGGACCCAAAAATTTATCAGGGTTCCACCAAAAAGAAGGACAGGCAGTCGAGCAACAACCGCACATTATACATTCATACAAACCATCCAATTTATCTCTATCCTCGATAGTTTGTGGAATCTCTTTTCCATCATTTGCTTTTTCAGTGATTAAATAGGGCTGAATTTTTTTGTATTGATCGACAAATTGAGTCATATCAACAATTAAATCTTTAACAACTGGCAGTCCTGGAAGTGGTCTAAGTTCCAATTTGTTTCCTTTAACTGCTTCTGATAGTGGAGTGATGCATCCTAAACCATTTTTTCCGTTAATGTTCATTCCATCTGAACCACATACACCTTCTCTACAAGATCTTCTAAAAGAAATTGTTGGATCAACCTCTTTAGCAATTTGAAGAGCGTCTAAAACCATAATGTCTTTATCCTTGGGGATATCGATATCAAGGGACTGCATATAAGGTTTGTTGCCCACATCAGGGTCATACCTATAAATACTTATTTTCAGAGTTTTTAATTGTTCTGCGGCAATAGAATTCATTAGTAAGTTCGAGTGAAGGGTTGAAAGGCTTGAACAATCTTTGGTCTAAAATTTACGTCTCTCTTAGAAACTTCCTTTGAACCTTTAAAATAAATAGAGTGCTTCAGCCAATTTTCATCATCTCTTTCTGGAAAATCATCTCTGGAGTGAGCACCTCTGCTTTCCTTTCTTTCGTAGGCACAAATTGCAGTAGCCTCCGCAACTTCGAGAAGATTTAAAAGCTCTAAAGCCTCTACCCTTGCAGTATTAAACTTAGATGATTTGTCGGCAAGATGGAGACCTTCTGATCTTTCGCGAATCGTATTTATTTCTTCAATCCCTTGCTTCATATTTTCTTCACTTCTAAATACACCAAAACTCATTTGCATAACTTCTTGAAGATCTTTTTTAATTTTTGGTGAGTTTTCTCCTTCGAGACTAGAATTGACACGATTGATATTTTTCAAAGATTCATTAATGTTCTCAGAAGAAGGCTCACTTATTCCAATTCCCTGTTTAAAGGAATCTTCAATATGAAGTCCTGCCGATCTTCCAAACACAACAAGATCCAAAAGAGAATTTCCTCCCAGCCTGTTTCCTCCGTGAACAGAAACACAAGCTGCTTCTCCAGCAGCATAAAGTCCGTCAACCACCTTATCTGAACCATCGGCTTGTTGCGTTAAAACTTGGCCATTTACATTAGTAGGAATTCCTCCCATCGCATAATGGCAAGTAGGAACTACAGGTATAGGATGGTCTGCTGGGTCAACGTGAGCAAAAGTTTTCGAAAGCTCTGTTATACCAGGAAGTCTTTTATGAAGTAATTCTGCTCCTAAGTGATCGAGTTTTAAAAAACAATGATCTTTTTCAGGTCCGCAACCTCTACCTTCGATAATTTCTAACATCATTGATCTAGCAACAACATCTCTACTCGCTAAGTCTTTTGCGTTGGGAGCATAACGTTCCATAAACCGTTCACCATCTTTATTTATTAAATATCCCCCTTCTCCTCTGCATCCTTCCGTGACAAGTGTTCCTGCACCGTGGATTCCAGTTGGATGAAATTGCCACATTTCCATATCTTGAACAGCTAAACCTGCCCTTAAAGCCATTCCTGTGCCATCTCCAGTATTAATAAGCGCGTTAGTTGTAGATTTGTAAATTCTTCCAGCTCCACCAGTTGCTAAGACTGTAGCTTTAGCTTTTAAAAAGTAGGCCTCTCCAGATTCTATCTCAAACGCGATAACACCAGTGACCTGTTTTGAATCATTGAGGACTAAATCAACAGCGAACCACTCACTTAAAAAATTAGTTCCGGCCTTAATATTGGCTTGATATAGCGTGTGCAAAAGAGCATGGCCAGTTCTATCAGCAGCCGCGCAAGTTCTTTCTGCTTGCCCGCCTTTTCCATAATCTTTTGATTGTCCCCCGAAAGCTCTTTGATAAATTTTTCCATCTTCTGTTCTTGAAAATGGTAGCCCCATATTTTCGAGTTCGAAAACCGTAGCAGGACCTTCTTGGCACATATATTCAATAGAATCTTGATCTCCAATAAAATCTGAACCTTTAACAGTATCGTACATATGCCATCTCCAATCATCATTGGGATCAGCACTTGCAATGGCACAAGTTATACCTCCTTGAGCAGAAACTGTGTGAGATCTTGTAGGAAAAACTTTAGAAACAACAGCGGTATTCATGCCAGATTGAGCTAATTGTAGACCTGCCATAAGTCCTGAACCGCCGCCGCCGACAATAATTCCATCGAATTCTTTAACGGGAAGACTTGACGCTTCTAAATATCCTTTTCCATTCATTGCCATTTTAAATTCCTAAAATATTATGAAAATAGTACAAATAAAGGCTCCTGAGATTTGCAGATAACTAAAGGTTAAAACTGAAATCTGAAGAAAATTAGAAGATTTTCCTACTCTAGCTACAGTTAGATAGTCTTCAATAATGTGATGAATACCTTTCATAGAGTGGTAAGAAATCGAAACTAAAACCAACAAAGTTCCTATCTTTATCAATAGGATATCAAAAAAACTTACCAGTTGAGTGTAATTTAAAGGCATATACATCAACCAATAATAGGTTATAACTGAAAAATATAGTGCTTGAATAACGGCTGAAAGTCTTACCATCAGGTAATCGAAAATACCTGTTCTCTTGAATGTATAGACCTTTGTTACCATATCAAAATTGAAAACCAAGCAATTAGTAAGCCGCTAACTAAGAAAGTTCCATAAGCACTAAAAGAACCGGCTTTTAAAGTCTCCCAGTATCCTAGGTCCATAATTAAATGCCTTATTCCAGCAACATAATGGTAAGTAATCCCTGCCACTAACAAATTGAAGGCTAGTTTTATGACAATTAAATCTGATAACTGAACAATTTGGTTAAAGCCTTCTTGTGAGCTAGTAGCTATCAGCAAGGCTGCTAAGAAAGGGAAAAGAAGAAAAAATACTCCAATTGCAGAGATTCTATGCGTAATAGATGCCTTGGCAGTTATTGGCAATTTAATTTTAAGTAAGTTTAAAAAAAGAGGTGGTTTGGACATATTTACAAAGTTTTGAGCATTATATTAAGTTAAAACCGAGGTTCAATGGCTTCTGACCCTTTTTCTCTTAGCATATTGCCTTTTTGTAAGTTGATTTTTTTTATCTTTAAAAGGATTATCGTTAGTTTTAAAAACAAATTTAATAGGAATGCCTTGAAGCTTTAACTTTTTTCTCAAAAAATTTTCCAAGAACTTTTCGTAATTTTTATTTATACCCTCAAGTTTATTTCCATGAAAAATAAAGGTTGGCGGAAGAGAATTGCTTAAACTTACAAACTTTATAATTGGTCTAAACCTACCTATCATAGAAGGTGGATTGAGTTTTTGGGCTTCCTTTATAAGGAGATTTAAATGTTTAAGATTGAATTCTTTTCTGCTTTTTTTGATGGTTCTCAGAAGTTTAGTAAGAATATTACTCGTTCCCATTCCTTTCAAAGCAGAAATAAAATCAACCTCAATATGACTTAAAAAACTTAATTTTTTATTAAGATTTCTTCTTAAAAGCGATTTTTCATAATTACTCAAAGTTTCAGATTTATTTATGCCAATAATTAAAGGTTTGCCAGACGAAATAATTAAAGATAACAAATGGAGATCTTGATCAGTTACTAATTCTTTTCCATCTATTAGGTAGATAATTGCGTCTGAGCTCCTTATTGAACTTATGGCTTTTTTAGAAGAATAAACTTCGTTATCTTTTTTAATTTTTCCTTTTTTCCTTAACCCAGCTGTGTCTGTCAAAAGTAAGGATTCTTGTTTAAAAATTAAATTTTCAGAAATAGAATCTACAGTTGTACCAGGAACGTTTGAAACTATTACTCTGTTATCTTTTAAAACTGTATTAAAAAAAGTCGATTTTCCAGCATTCGGTTTTCCTAAAATTGAGATATTGTATTTATTTACTTCCTTTGATTTTTTAAGATCTGGTGAATAATCTGAGAGGAAAATCTTCTTAATTTTATTTTTCAACTCGGATAATCCATTTTTGTTTTTTGCCGAAATGGGCAAGGAATGTTCTACACCAAGTTCATAATAGTCTTGAAGGTTTAGTTTTGAGTTTTTTTTGTCTGATTTGTTGATACAGAGAAGATAGTACTTACCTGATTTACGGAGAATTTTGTTTATTTCTTCATCTAAGGCACTCAATGGAGAAGTTGCATCGACTAAAAATAAAAATCCATCGGCTTCTTGTATTGCTTTATTTGTTTCTAAAAGAATCAGTTTTTCAAAATCGTCATCTATATTACTAATACCAGCAGTGTCTATAAAAATATAAGATGAATTTTGTATATTGGTTGAACCGTATTTTCTATCTCTTGTCAGACCGGGGAAATCGGCTACCAATGATAAATTTTCGCCAATTAGAGAGTTGAATAATGTTGATTTACCTACATTAGGTCTGCCAATGATTGCAATTAAAGGTCCCATAGCAAATTATCACTTAATTTACCTCAAGGTAAGTCAATCTACCTGAGTTGTCCAGACTCGCTAAAGTATTTTCGAAAACCTTAAGCTCAATTATTTGAGATCTTCCAGCTCTGAATCTTCCCTCAGTTTTACCATTTTCTATATTTAAAAAGTGCAAATAACCTTCAAAGTCTCCAACCACCAGGTAATTGCCTAACTTAACGGGAGCGGTTAAATCTCTTTTGCGATAATCTTTTGACCTCCAGAGACTTATTCCGGTTAAACCTGAAAAGGCTTTTACTTCACTATTCTCATCTACAAGAAATACGTTTCTATTAGATTCCAAAATGTTATTAGTCGAAGAAATATTTTCTCTCCATATTACTCCACCACTTCTTACATTTATTGCTGAAATATCTCCTTGATAACTTACAGCAAAAGCTATTCCTGAAGATATGAAAGGCCTTGAATCAACATCAATTAACCTTTCTATTTCCGAAGCACCTTTAGAAATTGTTACTGGTACCTCCCATTGAACTACCCCTGACCGTGGCTCTATCTTGGCTAAATTTCCATTGGCAAAACCGACGTATAGATCCGAGTTATCAAACACAGGAGTGCTTGTTCCTCTCAAAGATAAGCTAGGCAAAACACTTACATATTCCCATCTAAAATTTCCATCTCTTAAATTTAATGCAGTTACCTTCCCATTGGTTGTTTGGACCGCTACTATGTCTCCATTAGAACTAGGAACTGACAAAATCTCTCCGTTCACAGTTGAAGACCATTCTAAATTTCCATTGTCACTATTTAGAGAATAAACCTCACCATCTAAGGTTGTAACAAATAAGGACCCAAAACTTTTTCCTATCCCTGCAGATAGATTTATTTTTAAATCAGTCTCCCAATTTGACTTTCCAAGATGAGAAAAAGAATTAACCAGACCATTTGATGAAAATGAAAAAATTCCATCTGAATCTACGACTATTTCTTGTTTTCCTAGCGAAATATCTGAAAATACTTTTTTAGACCATTTTTGATCTAAATTTATTTTAGAATCTATCTTAAATAGTTCTGCTGGCTTTTCTACTATTTCATCATCGGACTGACAACCTAATAAAAAAATTAGAACGAAACAAAAAAGGGGTAATTTTATATTTCTAATTAACATTGCTAGATGATGCCAAACTGGATAATTTAAAATTTAATAAATTTATTTGCGTTTGATTATCTGAAAGTTCGATGGCCTGATTATAGTAATCTTCAGCCTTCTTAGGGTTCAAATCTTCTTTTTCTAAGTCACCCAATTTTTCTAATCTTAAAGAATCATAATAATCAAAATTTCTGATTAAAACTTCTCTTGCTTCATCAAACCTATCGAAATTTACATAAATCGAAGCTAATCTAATCCTAGATAAGTCTCTTAAAAAAGACTTAGACGAATTTTCTCCTTCAAGAGTAGAATTTAGTTCCAGAATTGTATTCAAAGCTTTTTCTTCTTCTCCATTTTCAAAATAAATTTTCACCAAATAAAAATCGGCCATTAAAGAATAAGTAGATTCATCGTATATATCTTTTAATTTATATGACAAATTTTCTAAAGCTTCGATATCTGTTTCCTCAAAAGAATTAATTTCCTCCAAAAATTCTTCATAAACTTCTTGAGATGCATAAATCTTATTTCTTTCATTAGTTTTATATACAAAATAAGATCCAAAAAAAACGGCTAGTAAAAG